>SDBV01000115.1_pt1 | contig 94216 bp, 82 predicted proteins | sample 2277081 | NCBI WGS metagenome assembly SDBV01 (sample SAMN10402039, study PRJNA504765) | marine sediment metagenome | isolation source: marine sediment core GS10_PC15, 223 cmbsf | place: Arctic Ocean: Southern Knipovich Ridge | collected 2010
GTCGAAAAATATCTCAGTTATAATGCGAGAGTGGGGATGTTTTTGTTTATTCATTTTATTTGTTTGTGAAGAGATTGCGCATCCACCGAGAGTAGTTAAAACAATACCTGAAAATGGTGAACGTAATGTTGACCCTAAATTGCGTGAGATTCGGGCTGTTTTTAATCAGGACATGAAGACACGCGGTTTTTCAATATGCGGCGGAGGCCAAAAATATCCAAACATAATTGGTAATCCCAAATGGGTCAACAATCGCACAATAGCAATGCGGGTTAAACTTGAGCCGAATCACGAGTATGTGTTCAGCTTAAACTGCCCAAGCGCCAAAAATTTCCGAAGCGCCCGGGGCGAACCGGCTGTGCCCTATCCGGTTCGATTCAGAACCGGCCCAGGAACAGGGGGAGGCGGTAGAGAAGGAGAAGCAGGCAAGATAGCGACACTAAGCCAAGAAGAAAATCTGGAAGCAGTTAAAGAATTGCGTCGGGCGATTGCTAAGAACTACTCGTATCGTGACTTGCGAGATATCAAATGGTCCAGCTTATTTTTAAAGTATCTCCCTAAATTGAAGCTGGCTAAGAGTGCTCGAGAATTTGCAGATGTTGCCGCTGAACTGTTAGCTAATGCCAAGGACATACACATCTGGCTCAAAGTTGACGACGAAACTATTGGTACTCATAAGCGAAATGTTGCACGAAATTATAACGGGAAAGTTCTTCAGCAAATCGTTCCCAATTGGAAGCAACTCAGTTCTGTTGTCTATACCGGGCAATTTGAAGATGGTATCGGATATATTCTTATCGAAAGCTGGTCAGGGAATAAGGCTAAAGCAATCGAGAAAGCTTACGAAGCAATATGGGAGCATAGTGATGCACCCGGCTTAATAATCGATGTCAGGCCTAACAGCGGTGGAAGAGAACCTCTGGCGCAGCAAGTTGCTGGCTGTTTCATAGATAAACCAAAAGTATATGCCAAGCATGTGTATCGAGCTGTCGACAGACCAAGTGGGTTCGGCGAAGTCAATGAACGAATGCTGCGACCAAATAAGCACCGACCAAAATATCGCGGCAAGATTGCTGTGCTTATGGGGCCGGCGAATATGAGCAGTTGTGAGGCGTTTCTGTTAATGATGAAGCAGGTGCCGGATTGTAAGCTTATCGGTGAAACCTCGTATGGCAGTTCGGGCAACCCTAAGCCGGTCGATTTAGGTAATGGTGTAACGGTATTTCTACCTTCATGGAAGGCGCTTCGGCCCGATGGGACATGTTTTGAAAGTGAAGGAATCAAGCCTGATATTATCGTTGAAACAACCCCAACGGAATTGCTCGATAGAGACCCTGTTCTCGAAGCAGCGTTGAAATTCCTTCGAGGTCAGTGATAGCTTAGAAGTTTTGAGTTTTGCTTTCAGAAAATTGGCGTCGATTAGAGCGGGCAATTCTCAACTCAATGGCCTGGGTTTTTGAAATGAGGGTGCAGGGGCTCGAACCCTGGACCTACGGCTTAAAAAGCCGTTGCTCTACCAACTGAGCTACACCCTCAACGCCTCTTTACAAATTACGAAACAGGCATTGCCTAATAATGTTTTCTACCGAAACACCCGGCAAATATCCACATAATATTTTGCGATATTATGCATTTTAAAACAAACCGAGTAAATCAAATTTTATAATGAGCGTCAAATATCCCAATCAAAGTGGGTCACTTTACAGAAAGCCGGTTCAGATTTCAAGCAAATTGCAGATTACTTACCCGCCGCAAAACAAGATGCTGACAGTTTCAGAAGGATGTTTTATTTGGCATTTGTATCATACATACGACAGAATCCGCCTTGGGCAGCAGGATAATAACAAAAAAGGCTTCGACCAATATATCCTTGTGCTATCACTTCTTAGAGAATATAATCTCGGAATTATGTTTTTCCACTGTAATCGTCCTTTTTAAGGCGGGCTCTCAAAAGCCGCTGTCTTTAAAAATTAAATACAAAGAAAAAAAGATTTTACAGGAGTTTGGTTACTATGAAGCTTGATCCAACAAAACTAAAAGATTGGCAGATTGCCGAAGCCGCTGAGGAAACCATGAAGCCGATTAAGCAGTTGGCAGACGAACTTGGGCTGGCTGAAGAAGCGATTCTGCCAGTAGGCCGAAAACTGGCAAAAATTGATTATATGAAAGTACTTGAGCAGGTCGGGAATAATGCAAGCGCCAAATATGTCGATGTAACAGCTATCACGCCAACACCGCTTGGTGAAGGAAAGACGACCACCGCAATTGGTCTGATCCAGGGGCTTGGCAAGATCGACAAAAGTGTTGTGGGTGCGATTCGTCAGCCCAGTGCCGGGCCGACCTTTAACATTAAAGGCTCTGCTGCAGGAGGCGGACTTGCCCAGTGCATTCCTCTTACGCCGTTTTCAATTCGCCTGACCGGCGATATCGACTGCATCACAAACGCCCACAACCTGGCAATGGTCGCTTTGACATCAAGGATGCAGCACGAGAGAAATTATGATGACGCTCGCCTTGCCAAGAGCAATTTGAAGCGACTTGATATAAACCCGGACAGTGTTCAGATAAAATGGGTGATGGATTTTTGTGCCCAGTCTTTGCGGAACATAACCATAGGCAAAGGCGGAAAGATGGACGGATATGAAATGGAGTCCGGCTTTGCGATTTCCGTCTCAAGTGAAGTGATGGCTATCCTTGCGGTCGCCCGTGATTTAAAAGATATGCGAGAGCGAATAAGTAAGATCGTTGTTGCTTATGATAAGAAAGGCAACGAAGTCACAACGGCGGACCTGGAAGTTGACGGGGCAATGACAGCGTGGATGGTTGATGCACTTAATCCGAATCTGCTGCAAACGATTGAAGGTCAGCCTGTATTTGTTCACGCCGGGCCGTTTGCAAATATTGCCATCGGTCAAAGCTCGATAATCGCAGACCGTATTGGAACCAAACTTGCCGATTATCACGTCACGGAAAGTGGTTTTGGTGCTGATATCGGATTTGAAAAATTCTGGAACCTCAAGTGCAGGATGTCAGGCTTAACTCCCAATGCGGTGGTCGTGGTCGCTACGATACGCGCACTTAAATCGCACGGCGGAGGCCCAATTATAAAACCAGGTGCTCCATTGGGCCAGGAGTATACCCAGGAAAACGTCGGGCTGGTGGAAAAGGGGTGCGAAAATCTTATCGCACATATCGAAACTGTCAAGAAAAGCGGCGTTCGCCCGGTTGTGTGCATAAACAGTTTCTACACAGATACAGATGCTGAAATTCAGGCGGTATGTAAGATCGCCGAGGCAAATGGGGCTTTGGTAGCGGTTAGTGAGCACTGGCTTAAAGGCGGAGAAGGTGCGATTGAACTTGCAGAAGCTGTTGTTCAGGCTTGTGAAGAAAAAAATGATTTCAAATATTTATATGAGTTAAAAACTCCTTTGCGACAGCGGATTGAATTGATAGCCAAAGAAGTTTACGGCGCAAGCGGAGTGACCTATACGCCGGAAGCGCTGGAAAAGGCAAAAGCATATGAGGCTGACCCAATTTGCAAAGAGCTTGGCACATGCATGGTAAAGACGCATCTGAGCCTGTCGCACGATCCTAGCCTTAAGGGTCGGCCCAGAGACTGGGAGCTGCCGATTCGTGATATTATGGTATACAAGGGAGCGGGTTTTCTTGTCCCTATTGCAGGAGATATCAAGTTGATGCCGGGAACTGCATCGAATCCGGCTTATCGAAAAATTGATGTGGACGTAAACACCGGCAAGGTTGAAGGGTTGTTTTAGAAAGAATGACAAAAATTTAACGGAGCAAATAATGGCAGGTCAAATTATCAGTGGAAAAGAGATAGCAACTCAAATTCGCCAAGAGCTAAAAGCGGAAGTATCCAAGCTGAAAGAAGAACATGATATCGTGCCGGGACTGGGAGTAATTCTTGTAGGCGATGACCCTGCTTCGAATTCTTATGTAACCGCCAAAGAGCGGGCTTGTGAGAATATAGGGATATATTCCGACGATAATCGTTTGGATGCAAAAACCAGTCAGGAAGATTTACTTGCGCTTATCAATAAGATGAACGCCGATCCAAAAATCAACGGCATTTTAGTACAACTGCCTCTGCCGAACCATATTGATGAATCGGAGGTTCTGCTTGCGATTGACCCGAAAAAAGACGTCGATGGTTTTCACCCGATGAATGTCGGCAAGATGGTGGTCGGTGAGAAGGGATTTCTGCCGTGCACTCCGCATGGCATAGTTCAAATGATATTGCGAAGCGGCGTCAAGCTCGAAGGGGCCAATGTCGTAATAGTCGGACGCAGCAATATTGTTGGCAAACCCCTGGCCAACATGCTCATGCAAAAATCCCCAACCGGCAACGCAACCGTTACGGTCTGTCATACACGCACCAAAGATGTCAAAGCCCATACGCTCAAAGCCGATATCATCGTAGCGGCAGCGGGAAGGCCTAATACTATTACCGCTGATATGGTCAAGCCCGGTGCGGTAGTGATTGATGTGGGCGTCAATCGCATTGAAGACGCGACCAAAAAGAATGGCTACCGGCTCGTAGGCGATGTGGATTTTGAACCGGTCAAAGAAAAGGCGAGCCTGATTACGCCGGTGCCGGGAGGTGTCGGGCCGATGACTATTACGATGCTTCTTTATAACACTGTAGAATCAGCTAAGATGGCCAATGGGCTCGCGTAGACGTCTGGGCCTTTATTTAAAAAGTGCGATATAACAAAACCCTCGATCTTTCCGGGGGTTTTTATTTGGCCTCGGTTTGAAAACAGCTATGCCGGGCAGTGCATATTCTTGACTTTTCAACTGTTAGCAGGTAGCTTTATACAAACTAATGGGATTAAGAATAAATAAGGTCAGGAGATTAAATTTTGAGGATCCTCTCAGGAATACAGCCTTCGGGTAAATTGCATATTGGAAATTATTTCGGCGCGATGCACCAGCACATCAAGCTCCAGGCCGAGAACGAAGCTTTCTATTTTATAGCTGACTATCACGCCCTTACCAGTGCGCCTGCCCCTGAAGAGCTTGCCCAGTATACACTTGATGTGGCGATGGATTATTTAGCCATTGGAATGGACCCGGAAAAAACCGTTTTCTGGCGCCAATCCGATCTTCCAGAGGTCACCGAGCTTACCTGGATACTTTCCTGTATAACTCCGATGGGCCTTTTGCAGCGATGCGTCAGTTACAAAGATAAAGTCGCTCAGGGCTTAAGTCCGAATCACGGCCTGTTCGCTTATCCGGTATTACAGGCAGCGGACATATTGATATTCAACAGCGATTTAGTACCAGTCGGCGCCGACCAGAAACAGCATATCGAAGTTACGCGGGATATAGCGATACGATTTAACAATACTTACGGCGAGATTTTCACCATACCAAAAGAGCATATTTTAGAATCTGTAGCTGTTGTTCCGGGTATTGACGGCCAGAAAATGAGCAAGAGCTATGACAACACGATTGAAATATTTGAATCGGAAAAGTCGGTTAAGAAAAAAATCATGCGCATCGTTACGGATTCAACGTCGGTAGAAGAACCAAAAAATCCCGAAAAGTGTAATGTTTTTGCGATGCTGAAGCTGGTAGCAGAAGCTGATGAATTAGCCGAGTGGGAGAAAAAGTATCGCCAGGGCGGTACCGGATATGGGGATGTTAAGAAACGGCTTGCCGAACTACTGCTGGATTACTTCAAACCGTATCGTCAAAAACGCGATGATTTAGCAAAGAATATAGACTATGTAAAACAAGTACTCGCTGATGGTGCCGAAAAAGCCCGAGCGGTAGCGCAGCAAACACTTGCCAGGGTAAAACAAGCGGTTGGGCTTAGGGGCTAATTAAAAATTATGACTGATTATCGTGTAGATCTTGATATATTCGCAGGGCCTCTCGACTTGCTGCTCTATCTTGTTCGCAAGGACGAGGTGGAAATTTACGATATTCCCATCGCCCGCGTTACCGAGCAATATCTTCAGTACATTGATATTCTAAAGACCTTAGATATGGACCTTGCGGGCGATTTTCTTGTAATGGCAACTACGTTAATGGAAATAAAATCGGCGATGCTGCTGCCTCGAGCGGAAACAGAAGGGGAAGAATCAGATGGAATTGGCGACCCTCGATCGGAACTTATCAGGCAGCTTTTGGAGTATAAAAAATTCAAGGATGCCGCAAATCTTCTGGAAGGCTCATTTGGACGACAAAGTCAGCGTATCGGCAGGCCAAATAATATAATCGAAAAACTTGACGGCGAAAAAGAGCCGGAAGTAGATATAGACCAGATAAACATCTGGGATTTGCTGGGGGCGTTCGATTCGATTATGCAGGCTACCGGCAGGCTCGTGGACATAAGCCATATCAAAGACGACACGCCGATTGATTTGTATCAGATTGAGATATTGCACCGCCTGCAAACCGAAGGCCCGACAGAGTTCGAGCGTGTTTTCCAAGGCCGAACAAATAGATTGGAAATGGTTGGGCTTTTTTTGGCGCTTTTAGAATTGGTGCGTTCAAAACTCGTCTGGGTCGAGCAGCCCAAATCATCTAAAGCGATCTTTCTGCGAGCTTTGACTGAAGAACCCGCTGAGCAGGCCGTGCAAAAGGCCCTCATCGATATTTCAGAAGACCAAGACGTAGAAAATCAGCAGCAAACAGCCCAAAATCAGTCTGTTATCACTGAAAAAACACCGTCGAGTGATCAGGAATCTGAACCGGCTCAATAGCATCCAGAAGCCAAAAGTGGCCCGCGTAATTGGTATTTGACACACAATGATTTGGGCACTAAAATAATCTTTGCCTTCCTAAAAAAAAGCTTAGATTTGAAAGGATTAAATGATGGCTGGCAACGTGATAGAACTAAGTGATGATACTTTTGATGAGATCGTAAATAATTCTGATATCCCTGTGATCGTTGATTTCTGGGCTCCATGGTGTGGTCCGTGCAAGATGATTGCGCCAATGATAGAGGAAATTTCAGATGAGTATGCCCAAAAAGTCAAAGTCTGCAAGATCGATACAGATGAACATCGCGAAGCAGCAGTTGATTTCGGCATTAACGCAATCCCTACAATAATTCTGTTTAATAATGGCAAGATCGAGAAAAAATGGGTCGGACTGACCAGTAAAAAGGATATTACTACTGGAATCGACGAGCTTCTTTAATTCGAATTTCATCGGACTTGGCATTCCTAAGCCAGCGGACAAACGCGATGAAAACTTTCAGCCGGGTTGTCGCCCGGCTTTTTGTATATACAGTTTTTCGCTTTACCAGGCAATACCAATATACCAGAAATATGCAGCATAAAAACTTCATCATGGCCGGCATTGACGCAAGGCCTGTTTTACGCTATGGTAATTGCGTTTGAACAATAAAAATAACCTTGTATCGGAAAGTAGCAGGAGATGTTAAAGAGAACACACAATTGCGGCCAGCTTCGCTCAAGTGATATAGGTAAAACCATTGTGCTCTCAGGCTGGGTACACTCCTATCGCGACCACGGCAACCTGGTATTTATTGATCTGAGAGATAGAGATGGACTCATACAGCTGGTTTTTGACCCCGAAAGAGAACCTAAAACGCACAGGTTAGCAAGGTCAGCCAGATGTGAGTGGGTAATTGCAGCTAAGGGCGTGGTGGAACACCGAAGCGAAGGAATGGAAAATCCAAAGTTAGCAACCGGCGAAATTGAAATTGCGGTCGATAAGCTGGAGATACTCAATATCGCAAAAACACCGCCATTTGAAATGGATACTACGGAAAATATCTCCGAAGAGCTGCGTCTGATTTATCGCTATATAGATTTGCGAAGGCCTGCAATGCAGGAAAAGCTGCGAGTCAGGCATAAGGTAACAAAGATTGTGCGTGACTATTTCGATGAGACGGGCTTTTGGGAAATTGAAACCCCGATGCTGGGCAAAAGCACGCCGGAAGGAGCCAGAGATTTTCTAGTTCCAAGCAGATTGTATAAAGGAAGTTTCTATGCGCTGCCTCAGTCGCCGCAGCTTTTCAAGCAGATTCTAATGGTCAGCGGAGTTGATAAATATTTCCAGATCGTCCGTTGCTTCAGAGATGAAGACCCTCGCGCGGACCGCCAGGCCGAGTTTACCCAAATCGATGTGGAGATGAGCTTTGTCGACAGCGATGATGTCATTAGTGTAAACGAAAAACTGATTGCCAGAATTTGGAAGGAAATTTTAGGTCTCGATATCCCGCTGCCGATACCACAAATGAGTTATAAACAGGCGATGGACGATTACGGGATAGACCGACCTGATATCCGTTTCGAAATGAAGCTTAAAGATATCTCGGATATCGCAGAGAAATGTGAGTTTAAGATATTCACTTCAACGATTAAAAAGGCAGGAGTAGTTAAGGGCCTTTGTGCTCCAGGCGGTGGAAAATATTCCAGAAGTGATATCGAAAAAACTTTCACTAATTTCGCAGCCGATTTCGGTGCCAAAGGTCTTGCGTGGTTTAAAGTCGGCAAAAGCCAAAATGATGGAAAACTCGAACTCACAAGCAGCATCGCAAAATTTTTCTCTGATGACCAGAAACAGCAGATAATAGACCGTTTCGGTGCGAAGGAAAACGATTTGCTTTTGTTCGTTGCCGACAACAAAGCGACCGCGAACAAAGCCCTTGCCGCACTTAGAGTTATGCTGGCCAAAAAACTTGAGCTTTATAATGAAAACCAGTACGCGTTTATCTGGGTGGTGGATTTTCCATTGTTCGAATGGAACCAGGGCGAAAAGCGTTATGATTCCCTGCATCATCCATTTACCGCGCCTGTACCGGAAGACATCGAAAAACTCGAAACCGATCCTGCAAATATTCGTTCACAGGCATATGATCTTGTTGTCAACGGCTCTGAAATAGGCGGCGGAAGTGTTCGTATTCATGACCAAAAAGTTCAAAGTAAAGTCTTTGCTTTACTCAATATCTCAGAGCAACAGGCCCAGGACAGGTTCGGGTTTTTCCTGAAGGCTCTGGAGTATGGTGCCCCGCCGCATGGAGGAATTGCATTCGGACTCGATCGGCTGATTATGCTGCTTACAGGAACCGACAACATACGCGACGTCATCGCATTTCCTAAAACACAACGAGGACAGTGCCTTCTGACCGAAGCTCCAAGTCAAGTTGACCAGTCACAGCTTGATGAACTTAATTTGAGAACACAGAAACATTCGCATTCTGCTAAGCCGAAAGAATAATTTCGTCGCTGAGGTTGAAAAATTTTTATGATCGGTAAATTACGATTATTTTTCGAAAAGCTTCTTCGACTTGCAAGATTAAAGCCTCTCTCGTTGGCGGGAAAATGCAGGCTCCAATTTGGTGCCGCAGTAGTAATTATACTTTTCCTGGCCCTTTTGATACCACTTCTATGGATGATGAAGTTGACGGAAAAGGCAGGTTTTGATGCAGGACGGGCAATGGCAACTGTGATTTATGAGAGGCATTTTCAAGTTGATGACTTAACTGATAAGGGATTAGCTGTACTTGAAGAAAGCGGCTCTGTTCGCACAAAAAAAAATCCGGCCATCCGGTGGGTGCGTTTTTCAGAAAATAATCAGGCTATACGGCAAAGGCTAACTGAAAAACAAAATGAGATCATCGAGTATTTGAAATCTGAGGAGCACGTCTTCGACCGTGCCTGGCCACAGAAAAACGATAACAATACACAAAATAATTACATCAGAATTGTCAGGGCAAACGAGTCTTGCATAAATTGCCATAATCCACAGGGCTCGGCAAGCGCTTTTAATCTAAACGAATCTATCGGGGCGATTGTAGTGCAAACTTACGCAGGAGAGCTTGGCAAAACAATCTTTATGAATTGGCTTTGGGTAATTGTTGCGGGAGTTTTAGCCGGAACGGGAGCAATTGTTGCATTTTACATTATTGCTCAACGTGTAATCCTTGGCCCTATTCGCCAACTAAGGGCATTAGTGAATAATGTGGCCGAGGGCAACCTTGAGGCAAGAAGTACAATTAAAACTGATGATGAATTTGAAAAACTTTCAGATGCTTTTAATACAATGCTCGACAACCTGCTGGAATCTCAGGAAAAATTAAGGCAGGCAAACAAACAGTTAGATAACAAAATCACCGAACTATCAGACCGGAATATTGAGCTTTTCAAAGCAAACAAGCTCAAGAGTGAGTTTCTCGCAAACATGACACATGAGTTTAGAACACCATTGAACGCGATACTCGGTTTTGCTGAAATACTGAAGGAAAAAGCAGGAAAAAAAGACCAGAAGGCTCAGAGATATGCCGAAAATATCGTTACCAGCGGCAGGAGTCTTTTGGCTATGATAAACGACCTGCTTGAATTGGCAAAGGCAGAGGCGGGAAAGATAAAATTACATATTGAAAAGACAAGCATTCAACAGTTGTGTCAGGGCATCGTAGCGTTCTTTTCGCCTTTGACCGAAGAGAAGATGATTAAAGTAAGGCTGTCAATCGATGAAAATATTCCGATGATTCAAACCGACGCAGGAAAAGTTCAGCAGATACTTTACAACTTGTTCAGTAATGCGATAAAATTTACTCCCAAAAAAGGGAAGATTAAAATCGATGCATATCCTGTTGATGAAAAAACCGTGCGTATTTCGGTAAGTGACACTGGCTGTGGAATAGACCAGGCCCATAAAGAAAAGATATTTGAGAAGTTCAGGCAGATTGACGGCTCATTGACCAAAGCAGAAAGTGGCACAGGACTGGGACTGGCTATTTGCAAAGAGCTGGCAGCCATGTTGGCAGGAAGTATTAGCCTTGAAAGTGAACCGGGAAAGGGTGCAACTTTTTATCTGGATATTCCAACTGTTCTGGCAGAAGAAGACACTGGGCAGAAATCTGCTTGAAATGACAAGACGATCATGTTTAATCTGAAGACACGAAAACTTTAGCGGTAGGAGTGATTAATATGGTGAGTGAGTATAGGCCATTAGCCGAACAGGAAGTTGAGCAGTTGAAAAAACACAGATGCAGCTGCCAGGACTGGTCAGCGATTCGGGTTGCAAAAAACTTTGACCCTGAAAGGATAACCAATACGGCCTTTAGCGGAGCTGTAAAGCTGGGCGTATTTGACAAAAAAATCACACTTCGCGGCGGCCTTGAGAGGCTGGCGGGGATATCTAACGCAACTATTCACAATTGTGATATCGGAAACAATACGTATATAAACAATACACGAAATTATATAGCAAACTATATTGTTGAAGATAACGTGATTATTGAGAATGTTGATGTCTTGGCGGTTGATGGCCAGACTACATTTGGTAATGGTACACGGGTAGCTGTTATTAATGAAGCAGGAGGCAGAGAAGTTGCAATATACAATAATCTTTCGGCACAGACAGCATATATCTTGGCGATCTACAGACACAGACAAGACGTGATAAAAAATCTTGAAAATATGATCGATGAATACACTAAATCCGTAAATTCATCAATGGGCCTGATCTGCTCCGGTGCACAAATCATTAACTGCAAAACTATAATTAATGTAAAGATTGGACGTTGTGCTGTTTTAGACGGTGCTGCCAGACTGGAAAATGGCTCGATAAACAGTACCGAGCATGATCCTGCAAAAATAGGTGCCGGTGTTATCGCAGAAAATTTCATCGCTTGTTCCGGCACTAAAGTTACTGACAATTGCATATTAACTAATTGTTTCCTTGGGCAGGGAACCGAAGTAGCCAGGCAATTTTCAGCTAAAAATTCGCTTTTTTTCGCCAATTGCAGTATGCTCCAGGGAGAAGCGTGTTCTGTTTTTGCCGGCCCACATAGTGTCTCACATCACAAATCAACTTTACTGATTGCGGGACTGTTTTCTTTTCTTAATGCTGGCAGCGGAACTAACCAAAGCAACCATATGTACAAACTCGGGCCTGTACATCAGGGGATTATGGAACGAGGCTCAAAAACAACTTCTGATTCCTGTATGCTTTGGCCTATGAAAATCGGTGCATTTACAATTATAAAGGGCAAACACAACTGTCATTGTGACACCTCCGATCTGCCTTTTTCATATTTGATAGGATATGACGATTACTGCATAGCTGTTCCAGGGGCAAATTTGGGTAGTATTGGCACGGTAAGAGACGCCTGCAAATGGCCCGAACGTGACAAACGAAAAGACCCGGAAAAACTGGATTTTATAAATTACAAATTGTTAAATCCGTATATCGTTGAAAAAATCTTAAATGGATGTAAGTTACTTTCAGAATTAAAGACAAATCCAAAAAATGGTTCTGATTATCTTCTCTACAACGGCATAAGAATAAAAATTTCATCAATAGAAAAAGGATTAAGTTTTTACCAGATGGCTATTGATGCATATATCGGAGAATGCGTTGCCGGGAAATTATCAGAAAAGGATTTTAGCAGTTTGGAACAATTGAAAGTTTTGTTGACTCCGGAAACAAAAATCGGACAGGACAAATGGGTGGACCTGGCAGGTCTATTGGCTCCAAAAGAACGTGTCTCAGAACTAATGGACGATATAGAAAGAGACACTATCAGAAATCTTGAGCAGGTAACAGCCGGATTTCAGGAAGCATGCGACAACTTCGGCGATTATGAATGGGCCTACGTAATTAAACTAATTGAACAACGTTTAGGCAAGACTATCGAAAACATTACAGCCGAAGATGTCAAAATCCTTTTGTCAAAATTCGAATCGGCTCTTGAAGGACTTAATACCATAAGACAAGCAGACGCGGAAAAAGAATTCGGCCAGGTTTTCAGAACAGGTTATGGCATCGATGGCGGTGCAGAAATAAGAGACCTTGACTTTCAGACGACAAGAGGATCCGCTGAAGAAAATGTCTTCGTCAAGCAACTGAAAAAGGAAACAGCGGAAAACAAGGCGGCTGTAGCCAATCTTATAGGAAAAATAAAAAATCTACATTAGATCACCATGACAAGCAGCAGTTATAAATCTAAAGGGATTGTATTACGACACTTTGAAGTTGTCAACATGACTGTTATTGTCAAATAACAAATCCATACCAGCGTATTAAACTTTTGCTTTTACCTTGCCGGTTTCGGTAAGCTTGATGCGTTCGATGATATCATCCAGCCGGTTGCGAACTGTGGGATAACTCAATGAACGCAAATGGGCCATTTCCTTTAGCGAACCACTCGTTTTTACAAATTGAATAATAAAGGTCTGGTCATCGTTGGATAATCTGTCCAATTGAGGTAGTTCATAAAGGCCTTGTATCTCGGTCTCACAACCTTGGCAATAAAGACTTTTGACCTTCAAACGAGTACCACAGCAAGGACACATCGTTGGTAAAACTTTCACCTTATTGTCCCCTAAATCACAAAAAAGTCTTTGTCAAGCAGTAAACCTGTCAAAGTCTGAGTTGCTACATTAGAAATTGTATCAATAAATACCTGAAATTACAATAGTTTTCTATCATAAAATCAGTAATTTTAAGGTTTTAGGAAAAACAAATAAATGGAAAGAAACTTTATTAAATGATGATTTGGCATTGAATAGGTTAAAACATCATATATATTAAACGATTAAGATATATAAAATGTTACAATCTGGACTTTGCAGAGTGTCTATCTTGCTTTTAATTTTGTAAATCGATGAGCACTTTTTCCACTAATTTTTGCTCAACTTCCACAGCCCATTGCCCCTCTTTGCGATGAACGTTGCCAATATCGTCAAGCAATACAAACCTCGGCCATTTATTTACAGCCTTTTTGTCAAATCTAATTAGTTCAATTAAATTTTGTACAGTCAGATTTTGAGGTATCTTTAGAGGCACTTCGAGTTTTTTGAATATTTCACTTATTCTCTGCAGCCGAGACCTATCGGACAAACCAAGCTCGATCTCAAGTAATCCCGCCCCCATTATCCCTATCGCCACCGCCTCTCCGTGAAGCAATTCGTAGCTGCTCGCTGACTCCACAGCATGGCCAATGGTATGGCCGTAATTCAGGATGCGTCTCTGGTTTTCCTCGGTCGGATCTGTTTCAACTACAGATGCCTTTATCTTGCAGTTTCTAAACGCTGTCTCTTCGAGTATTGCTGTATCTCTTGCTAAGATAGCCGCCAGATTATCCTCAAGAAAGTTCAGATATTGGCCATCTGCGATCAAAGCATGTTTAACCGATTCGACCAGCCCTGCTTTAAATTCTCTGTCATCAAGTGTTTTTAATGTTTCAACATCAATATAAACACCCACAGGCTGCCAGAATGCTCCGAATGCGTTTTTGCTCTTACTCGAATCAACGCCGGTTTTGCCGCCTATACTCGAATCGGCTTGCGCAACAGTAGTAGTTGGAATGTGTATGATCGGCACGCCACGTTTGAAAATCGCCGCAGCAAAACCTGCGATATCACCAACCGTCCCGCCGCCGAGAGCGATCACAACCGCATCTCTGCCAAGCGAGGCTTTTTCCATTGTCTCAATGACCGAAACAAGCGTATTCATATTCTTTGACACTTCACCGGGAGGCTCTATAGCAAAAACAGGGATATCCATCTGGCCAAGAAGAGTTTTTAAATGTCCCGCCGAGCAAAGATTAGAATCGGTAATAATAAATTTTTGCTTATCACCAAACCATGACCCAAGCCATTCCCAAAAATCAGATAATATACCGCTGCCAATCGTGACTTTATAACTCGTGGCCTCAACCGATGGTACTGTTATTTGCAGTTCTTTCATTGCGATGACTGAAGAAGTCTAATATGAAATAATTGTGTTGATATTATAACCAGCAAGCTTCTCCCTGCCTTTTAACTGGGTAAGCTCTATAAGAAACATTATACCGGAAATAGTACCGCCGAGCTTTTCTATCAATTTCGCCGCAGCAGCCATTGTTCCACCGGTAGCCAGCAAATCGTCAACCATCAAAACTTTCGAACCCGGCGAAATGGCATCAAAATGAATTTCGAGCGTATCTGTGCCGTATTCCAGATCATAGGTGATGCTTTCGGTCTTATAGGGAAGTTTACCTTTTTTCCTTATCGGGACAAAACCGGCATGGAGTTTTTCAGCAACAGCCGAGCCAAATATAAAACCTCTCGCTTCAACTGCAGCGACATATTCGATAGATGCCTCTGCAAACGGCTCGGCAAGAGCCTCAATCGCAGCCGCTATAGCTTCGGCATTACACAATAGAGGCGTGATGTCACGGAATAGAATCCCCTCTTTCGGCCAATCCGGTATATCGCGAATATACTTTTTTAGATCAACCAATTGTTTATGCATTTGCTACTCTGCTTCGTAATAATAATCAGAATACTACTCAATATTCATGTACTCATTGAGTTTGGTAAGGGCGATTCTTTGGATCTGGCGAACTCGTTCTCTTGTAAGACTCATCTTTTCGCCTATTTCCTTCAAGGTCAATGGCTCCTCGCCGCCAATGCCAAAACGTAATGTCAGAACCTCTGCTTCTCTCGGTTCGATTTCATGAAGTAACTTCAATGCCTTTTCCAACTCCTCATCACCTACCAGAATATCCTCAGGTGAAATGCTTTTGTCATCTTTTATAGTTTCGCCAAGACCTCGGTTATCATCTAATGAGTTGCCATGGAAACCCGTCTTGACAGTGTCTACAATATCACGGATTACTTTCGCTTTACGCAGGGGCAGTTTCATCGCTGAAGCCATTTCTTCAACCTCAGGCTGTCGTCCCAATTTAGTTTCCAATTCAGCATAGATGTGACGCCATTGATTTATCAACTCCACCATGTATGTAGGAATATGAATGGGCTGCACACCTGTCAACAAAGCACGTTTTATGCTTTGCTTTATCCACCATGAAGCATAGGTACTAAATCTCACACCGTGAACAGGATCAAAACAATCAACAGCCTTTAAAAGCCCAAGATTGCCTTCCTCGATTAAGTCCCCCAGGCTCAGGCCCCTGCCGCCAAACTTTTTGGCAATGTTGACTACCAAACGTAAATTACTGCGAACCATCCTGTCTCTGGCCTCGGGATCATTTTCCTCTATAATTAAAGTAGCTAATTCACGCTCCTGATCCCATGTAAGCAGAGGCGATTCATTTATCTGCTTGAGATATTCTTCTATAGTTTTGTCAAATGCGATAACTCTACTCCCTCCCAGCCAAACACTTTCCCTTCAGTGCGGGCTATTTAGGAATTTAATAGCAACTTATTTTTCCTTTTCAGGCTCCGGCTCCAAATCTTCTTTCGGCGCCTCAGCACTCACATCAACATCAACTGCCGAAGACTCTGTAGGTTTGTCCGCTTTTTCAGCCTTTTCCTTTTCAGGCTCCAAATCTTCTTTCGGCACTTCAGCACTCACATCAACATCAACTGCCGAAGACTCTGCAGATTCGTCCGCTTTTTCAGCCTTTTCCTTTTCAGGCTCCAAATCTTCTTTCGGCGCCTCAGCACTCACATCAACATCAACTGCCGAAGGCTCTGCAGATTCGTCCGCTTTTTCAGCCTTTTCCTTTTCAGGCTCCAAATCTTCTTTCGGCGCTTCAGCACTCACATCAACATCAACTGCCGAAGACTCTGCAGGTTTGTCCGCTTTTTCAGCATCTTGCTGTTTCTGCTCTTCCTGTGCCGCCCATTGAGCTCTACGCAGACTTAAGCCAATCTTTCGCGAATCAGTATCGACTCTTAGTATTTTGACCTCAACCTCCTCATCTGCCTTAACAACATCCTGGGGCTTGTCAATTTTATGATCAGCAAGTTCAGAAATATGAAGCAAACCTTCGAGTTCGGGCTCAAGTTCGACAAAAACACCGAAATTAGTAAGTTTTGTTACAAGACCTTTTACGATCTGACCGGGAATATACTTTTCCGGAATTGCGCGAGACCACGGGTCCTCAGCCAGTTGCTTTATACCAAGCGAGACTCGCTGTTTGCCTTCATCGACATCTAAAACCACACATTTTATTTCCCGATCTTTTTCCAGCATTTCACTTGGATGATTGAACTTCTTGGTCCAGCTCAAATCGGAAATGTGTATCAACCCATCGATGCCGGGTTCGATTTCCACAAAAGCGCCGTAGTTGGTCAAGCTGCTAATCTTCGCGGTAACAATGGTGCCAACAGGATACTTCTGAGCGGCAACGGTCCATGGATTAGTCTCAAGCTGTTTTATACCAAGTGAAATCTCCTGCTTTGCTTTATTTACATCCAACACGATCACTTCTACTTCATCATTAAGATTGAACAGATCGGCTGGATGGGAAACACGTTTTGTCCAGCTCATCTCGCTGATATGAACCAGCCCTTCGATACCTTCTTCCAACCGAACAAAAATACCATAGTTCATAATATTGACCACGGTTCCCTTGACCTTGGCATTGATCGGATAACGCTGTTCAACATTTTCCCAGGGACTTTCGATCTTCTGTTTCAAACCAAGCGATATCTTTTCGTTTTCTTTATCGACGCCGATCACAACACATTCTATTTCCTGGTCAAGCTTAACAACTTCTGAAGGATGAGATATCCTGCCCCAACTCAAATCGGAAATGTGCAGCAAACCGTCTAAGCCACCCAAGTCGACGAATGCGCCAAAATCGGCAATGTTTTTTACAACTCCCTTTCTTAACTGGCCTGTTTCAATTTCTTCCAGTATTTTTTGTTTACTGCTCAACCTGTCTTCTTCGATCAGCTTGCGCCTTGAGACCACAATGTTTCTGTTTTCAGTATCTATTTTGAGTATCTTGCACTCCACTTCCTGCCCGATGAATCTGCTTATATCGCCGGGCTTTCTTATATCAACCTGTGAAGCAGGAAGGAAAACCGGAACACCTATATCGACCAGCAACCCGCCTTTGATCCGCCGGGTAACCCTGCCCTTAACAACATCGCCTTCGGCCTTGGTGGTCGTGATCCTTTCCCAGCCCCTGATGCGGTCGGCTTTGCGCTTGCTCAATAAAATGATGCCGCCCTCGGCATCAACTTCCTCGAGAAAAACTTCGATCTCCCTGCCGGATTCTACTTCTTCAGGATCATCGAATTCATCCGCGTCAACAACACCTTCGCTTTTAAGACCTACCTCAACGATAACGTCATTACCAAGCTGAGAGATTATCTTGCCCTTAAGAATAGTACCGGGAGCAAGAGCGTCTATCTTGGTCTCCAGTGCCTCATCCAACAATTTACTATGTTCTTCATTAAACAACTGACTTACTTGCTCTTCGATCTGTTCCTGCGACAAACCTAACTTGTTAATTATATTTCTATCTACCATAAATAAATTTCCCAGGTGGGTCTTGTTAAAGGCCCGGAAAAATAAGATGTGCATACCAATTAAGGTATCTTTTTGACCGGTAACAAACCTTCCGGCTTTCGGACGCCCCACGTTTACGTCAAAAAGCATTCCAAAAAATTATTAATAAAAAATGCATTGACCAACGCAGTCAATGCAAAAACATCATCCATGAACATTTGCCTTGAGCTCATTCGCCTGTGGGAAAATCAAAAACTCTCAGATTTTCCACAAACTCGGTGATTACCCAATCAGGCGTCGAAGCGCCAGCTGTTACACCGACTATATCTTTACCAGAAAGTATGTTTTTATCAAGTTCTTTCCAATTTTGCAAATGAAAGGTTTGATTATTGTATTTTTTGCAAAGTTCGGCGAGTTTGCGGGTATTCGCGCTGTGCCGACCACCAAGAACAAACATTATGTCAACTTTCTTACAAAGCTGAACTGCTGATTCCTGCCTCTTAATCGCCTCTTTACACAAGGTATTAATGATTTTAAGCTCAGAAAAACCTTTCTCGATTATCGCCGCAACCATCTTGGAAAAATGGCCAGGGCTCTGAGTAGTCTGGCAAATAATGCCTAATTTGCGGTCTTTCGACAACTTATCCAAATCCGACTCGATACCGACAACTGCCACATCAGGCGCAGAACCAACGATTGCCTCGACTTCAGGATGGTCCTTGTCACCAATGATCACCACCTTGTAACCTGAATCATATAGCTTGCGGGTTATTTTCTGAACCCTCTTTACCAAAACACATGTAGCATCGATAATATCAAGCCCTTTATCTCTTATCTTTTCAAGCTGGGCGATCGTAGCGCCATGAGAACGGATAAGTACCGCACCGGCTTGGACATGCTCTAAATCGTGAACACTCATTAAACCTGCATCTGCCAACTTTTCAACCACTTCAGCGTTGTGAATAATAGGACCAAGACTGTAGACATTATCCCTCTCAGCAAGCGTTTTCTCAGCCATGCTGATCGCGTTTTCTACGCCTCTGCAAAAACCATGTTTATCGGCAACTAAGACTTTCATGAAAATTCTCTAATTAGAACAATCAGTATTCATACGTTTGTTTAGCTAATTTGGCCCTGCATTTATTCTGCATTTCCCGTAAAGTACCGGTCAACATAGCCGCACATTCTTCATCCGTTAAATTATCTATCGTCTCCTGCAAAATCGGCTCGCCATAGGTTACAAAGATTCGGCCAGGAGAAAATAACTTCTTATCACGGGGCCAGCACTCGAACGCACCATCGAGCACAACAGGTACCACTGGCACATTACCTTTTCTGCAGATAAAACTAAAGCCAGGTTTCAGTTGGGCAATTCGCCCGTCACGAGTGCGTGTAGCTTCCGGAAAAAGGCACACACCGTTGCCTGCTTTCAAACCCCTCAGAATAGACTTTATTGCAGACAGATCCGCCCGACCACGTTTGATTGGTATCGTATTAAATGATTTAATTATACCACCAAAAAAAAAGTTGTTGTAAAGTGAATCACGAGCCACAAAATGCAAAGGCCTTTTCAAAGCATTGCCGCAGAAAAGAGGGTCCAGATAGCTTTGATGATTGCTGACCATAAGAAAACCGCCTTCTTGAGGTACATTTTCCAATCCGGATACCTGCACCCTGAAGAACAATCTGCAAAAACATCTCGACAAGAACCGACAAATAAAGAAGGGAGTCCAATTCAGTTTTTTTTCGGACATTTTTTTTCTATCCAGTCTAAAAGCATCGCCACAACTTCATTTATAGCCAAATAGGTAGTGTCAATTATGATAGCATCTGCTGCAGGTACCAATGGGCCGACAGTGCGTCTCTCATCGGACCTGTCGCGATCTTCCATCGCTTGTTGTATTTGATCGAGATTTTCTTCGTTGCCTTTCGAAACCAGTTCATCATATCTTCTTCGTGCTCTTTCAGCAATATCAGCCGTAAGAAAAAATTTCACATCCGCATCAGCAAAAGCAACAGTACCCTGGTCCCTGCCTTCAGTAACAATTTTATGTTTCGGAATGGCAAATTCTCTTTGCATCTCAACAAGCCTGGAACGCAATTTGGATCTCGATGCGATATAATGAACATTAGCGGTAACCCGAGGTAAGCGTATTTGATCTGTAACATCAACGTCATTAATAAAAATGACCATACTGTCATCGCCGATTCCAAATTCGAAGTCGGTATTTTCCAAAACCTCAAGCAGCTTTTCTTCATCTGCCAAATCCACATCGGCACCCATAGCCGCTAACGTCACTGCTCGATACATAGCGCCGGTATCAAGAAAGACCGCACACAACCTCATGGAAAGCCATCTGGCAACGGTGGTTTTACCACTACCCGCGGGACCATCGATAGTAATTAATAGGTCTGACATTTTATAACTCTAAGCTTTCCATAAATCGCGGCTCTGCCCTTCTATCGGCTTTTACCACGACAATACTTGTATCATCAATTTGACGAGCCAGGCCGACAAATCTTCGGCGATACCTCAATATATTTTTTGCCATCCGTTCAGCCGAACCAACCACACTCTTTTTTGCGATTTCTATCATCCTGTCTTTGCCCCAAAGCTGGCCATCAAAATTTGTCGCATCTATAAGACCATCCGTGTAAAAGACCAGACAGTCGCCATCTTCAAGTTGAACGGTCTGAATTTCATATTCAGCTTCCGGCATAAGCCCCAAAACCAGCCCGCCCTTTTCCAGATCAATAGTACCGCCATTTCTTATCAACACCGCAGGTTCATGACCGCAATTGCAATAACTAACCGTCATCGCCTTGACATCAACTTTGGCAAGGAACAAAGTTACAAACTCGCCGTCTCGACAGTCACGGCAGGCCGTTTCATTCAGCTTGCCAATTATCTCACGCATTTCATGTTGACCGGAGTAGCCATCTATATAAGCCCTTAGAGCGCCTCTGAATAAACTCATCATAATCGCTGCCGGAAGCCCCTTACCAATAACATCAGCTATTCCCACAACAACAGTATGATTATCAATTTCGATGAAGTCATACAGATCGCCGCCTATATCGAAGCACGGCCTGTAGACGCCCGCAATATCAAGCCCGACAATAAGCGGAGCTTTCTCAGGGATCATCCTCCGCTGGATCACTCCTGCCAGCCGCATCTGCTCTGACATTAGTGTCGCTTCTATCGCTTTAGAATATAGCCTCGCATTAGTGATCGCAACCGCACACTGAGAAGCAACCAGCCGAGCCAAAGTAATATCATCTTCATCAAAACGTTTAGGTTTAGGACTGTATAAACGAAGTACGCCGATCGGCTTGTCTTTAAATCGCAGAGCTACGGTCAATTGGCTTACAAGGCCCTCTTTCACCGCCGCTGCCCTGTGTTTTACCCGATCGTCAGTACCCATCTCATCTATTACGACCGCCTGGCCGGCGAACGCTGCCTTGATAACTCCGTCATTTACAGAAACCACCCCCCTGTTTCGGTATTCTTCGCTCAAACCAAAGGTGCTGCGCATCTTTAACTCGCCCGCTTCAGCATCCAAAAGCCTGATAGAACATGCCTTGGTGTTAGTAGTGCTCACAGCAGCCTCAGCCAGTTTACTAAGAGCTTCCTGAAGCGAAAAATTCCCCGCTACCAATGTCGTCAAATCATAAAGGCGATGGTCTATCTGAATTTGTTTTTCCGGCTTTTCCATGTTTTTAAAATACAATACAACCTTAAATTTACAATTCCGTCAATTATAAACGACTTTAACGTTTTATTGAATAACAAGATAGAATTTTTTACCGAACCATCAATTAGCCTCGCTCTTTGAATATTGCACAACCCCGCTCCTTCGGCTACAATCCCGCAAAGCAAACAGAAGCGGTTTCCAGGACTTTGATATGAGCCATACTGCAAAACACATACTTTTTAGCGGCCGAGTACAGGGAGTCGGCTTTCGTTTCGCCGCCCATCGGATCGCGAATCGCTGCGGCCTGGCAGGCTACGTACGGAACACCGTCGAAGGCAAAGTTGAGGTGTTCGTCCAGGGCCATCCGGACGATATCGATACCTGCATCAAAGATATTGAGGAGGTCTTCAGTAATTACATAAAAGATACGAAGATCGAACAAGCCCCCCCGAACGAAAAATACGAAACCTTTAACATCACCTTCTAATAAAATCTGTTACCAAATAGGGAAATTTAGAAGTTTGTAATTTTTGATTTTTTGGTTTTTTTGGGGTTTTTTTGGGAATTATTTTTGGGGGCGTTGTTCCTTTTTGGGCAGTTAGGGGGGTTTTGGTTGACACCAAACGCGCAAGTGTTAAGATGGGTAATGCAAAAAGCGTGCAAAAGTGTGGTAAAGCTGCGCACTTTTGCGCACAAATTGGTACAAAATTGGTAAAAACGCGCGCTTTTTGCGCACTTTGAATTTTAAAACTTGCGCATTTTGTTCGATTTTTTTTGTTCGGGGGAGAAGTCAAAATTACAGTGTAAAAATCAAAACTGTAAAAATCAATATGGCCGTGCATCTTTAATTGGCCTAGTTTCTTAATTCCATGCTTATCTCTCTAAAAATTCTGTAACCATTTTTTTTAGCTTTTCAGCATTTTTGATTTGGCATTCCCAGATGGTTAATATTTGCCAACCAATTTTTTTTAACTTTTTACGGGTTTCTTTATCCCGCTGTTTTGTCCTGAAAAACTTTGTCTGCCAAAAATCTTTGCGCGATTCGGGCTTTGATCTGCCTTTTTTACAAGTGTGCCTATGCCAGTAGCAGCCGTTAATAAATATAACTTTCTTTTTTGCCGAGAAAACCATATCAGGGCAACCTGGTAAATCTTTTCGGTGAAGCCGGTAGCGGTATCCCAATGAATAAATCAACTGCCTAATAATTATTTCCAGAGAAGTGTCCTTGCCCCTGTTATGTGACATACAACGTTTTCTTTGTTTGCCAGTTAAAGTATCAGGCATCTTTGGTCAGCTTAAAACATTCTTTGGCAGTTTTATTTTTCCAGCATGTATTTTATCGTGACACTTACTGCAAAGAAGAATAATATTATCAGCAGAGTTCTTGCCGCCTTTGGCGTGTTCACGAACATGATGAAGCTCTGATATTCGAGGGTCTTTCTTTGTCCACTTCTCATGATTCCAACCACAAAGGCAGCATGAGTTATTATCTCGTTCACAAACTATCTTCTGTGTGTCATAAGAAATTTTTCGATCGTGTGGTTTAGCTACACGCTCAACGGACTCAAGAACATACTCACCCATCTTCAAGTCAGGCCGACCGGTAAAATGAGTTGATATTGCGTAGCCTTCCTCTGTTCGCAATTCTCTTGTTCTACGTCCAAATTCTTTGGCACGTGCAACGTAATACAATTCTTCACTGGTTACCACTTCGCCAACAAACTGTTTTAGATACTTCAAGATTCGTTTTTTACTGCCACCCTTAGCTTCCTTGCGTATTCGGTTAGCAATGTACCATCTATTGGCAGCTTTACGGTCGGGTTCTTTTTCCAGCAGAATATATTGGGATGGCTTGATTTTAACCGGGAAATCTTCTGAATAACTCGCCCCGGTAATAATTTTGTAACCGTCTTGAATTCTAAGCTCTCGCACTCTACGGGCATATTGGGAAATCCCTGCGACAATCTCCAGTTCTTTAGCGTCTATTATCTGTCCAACATTTTCGAGCAAATAGAGTTTTATTCGCTCGACTGCTCCAACCTTTGCAGCTTGTGGGTTGGAATATTTGCCTAGTTGAGAAACTGGCTTGTTAAGCTCAACAAGCAAAATGCATTCTGCCTAAAACCCTAATTCACCATCTTCAATTTCCATTGCTTCTGCAATCGCAAGAGCATTTCTTAGAAAAAAAACACCATATCTTCTGGCCAAAGTAATTAGCTCTTCTGAGGCTTCAGTTGTCCATTCTCCTGAATCTTCAAGTTGCTGAATGAGAGCCGCTTGATTGATGACATCACTATCCGATTTTGCCGCTTTGACATAGTATTTATATTCATTTGTCAATTGCTGTAAATATCCTTTATTTGTTGTTGTTCTGCTCATATTATCTCCGAAACACATTTTCTCTGTGCCATCTCAAATGTTTTTGTGAAGGCCAGAATTTTTCTGGCAATACAATGTTTTTATCCTGAAAGGACATGATTTGGTCGCTGGTAGGTAAATCCTTGTTTAATAAGACTGTGTTTGAAAAGCAAATTTTATAATCATCGGAAATGGTCATAAGACCGTAATCAAACAACCGATCAAAAGTTGCGGACATACACAGCCCATTGGTAGGATCAGATCTATATCGCTTGTTTCTGCTCCAGGGGATGATATGGCTGGCAATTAATGCTTCCTTCAAGTTTATTCCGGTGATACAGCATCGGTATTGGTAACTGCAAAGTACCACCGTCCTAAAAAACGCCTGATGCAATCTCTGTTTTTGCATTACGATTTTTTCACTTGGTCCGTCAGGTAAGTTTAATTCGGATTTTTGTGCAGTGACATTTTGCTTTCTTAAGTAGCTTTTGACTTCATGGGCTTGCAAAACTAGATCATTCCAGTTGTTATGAAAAGCATCCCATATCTCTCTATCGAGATGACTACCATGTCCCAAACCGGAGATATTCTGAGCTTTTAGTTTGGGGTCAAATGCACCAAAATTTCCCAGTTTGCGAGCAATGGAAGCTGGTGAGCGATTAAGCAATCTTGCAAGTTTTTGCACTTCGGGGTTATTTGCTTTAGTCTTTTGAAAAGGTATGTGACAATAGAGTTCGAAAGCAAGAATCAATTCATCTTCCGCCCATAGCTTGCCATAATTTAACGGCTTTTTGCTCATTTTGTTAGACCAGTTCGTATTTTTTAAAGAATTTTTTAATCCATCCTCTTTTTCTAAAAAAGTTGCGAGGTTTTCCATTTTTGCCGTTGGTCGAAATATCCGTTTCTATGGATTCGTCAATACCTTCGGGCAGAAGAATTAGAGGTTTGCCTAAACCTTTGGCCCTTCCAGATTGACCGTAACATTCTTTTGGAAAAAAATCGTGGTGACCGCTTAAGTATATATGGTCGTTGCGGAGATTCCCTCCAGTTATGGATATTAGTCTTTTTCTATTGCTAACGTTTCCACTCATACTATGCCTAGAAATATCACAAAACCAATGGTTACATAAACGATTCTATTTTCTGCTTACATATCTTTTCTGTCACTTCATGCAGTTTTTTTACGTATTAGGCAGATTTGCGAGAGGCTTTTCATATCCCGCAATTATACCTGAAACCAGCAACCCCGACAAGTCGGGACTAAATATTGGGGTGGAAAAGAGTGAAATTTGTTGTGTTAATTAGTCCTCCTTCGCCGAGGCTATGGCGGATCTTCGACTTTTGTTGAAGTGGGTCGTATATTATGGTATAAGCGTGTTTCAAATTAGTATTCAGCTATGGGGAAAAGTTATGGAATTGGTTGAGGTTAAGAAAGAGATCGAATCTCTGGCGGCTCGGATCGCAAAGATCCGGGAGTGGCTTTGACTTGCCTGGCAAGGTAGCGTTTCGTGGTGAGTTGGAAAAGCAGATGTCGGAGCCTGGGTTCTGGGATAATCAGGATAAGGCTAAGGGGGTTGTTTCGCAGTTGAGTGCGGTCAAGTCTGTTATCGATCCAGTGCAGGAAGCGGAGAAAAGCGTTGGTGAAATGAGCGAACTTTTCGAATTGGCTGAGGCTGAAGGCGATGAGGAGACGCTATTGGCTATCGAGGGAGATTTGGCGGAACTCGGCAGGAAGTGTGAAAAGATAGAGCTTGCGGGGACGCTTTCGGGGCCTGACGATATGCGGGATTGTTTTTTTAGTATTCACGCTGGGGCCGGCGGTACGGAGAGTTGTGACTGGGCGAAGATGCTGCTGCGGATGTATACGCGGTATTTCGAGCGGAATAAATTCAAGTTCAAAGAGTTAGACTTGACGCCGGGCGAGGAGGTTGGGGTGCGGAGTGTGACGCTGCGAGTGAGCGGGCCTTTTGCGTTTGGGAAGATGTCGTGTGAGACGGGTGTGCATCGGCTGGTGCGGATCAGTCCGTTTGATTCGCAGAACAGGCGGCATACGAGTTTTGCGGCGGTGGATGTGGTGCCGGAGTATGATGATGTGGATGTTGAGGTGAACGAGGATGATCTGAAGACCGATTTTTATCGTGCGAGTGGGGCTGGCGGGCAGCATGTTAATAAGACGAGTTCTGCGGTGCGGATAACGCATTTGCCGACGGGGATCGTTGTGCAGTGTCAGAATGATCGGAGTCAGCATAAGAATCGGGCTGAGGCGATGAAGGTTTTGAAGTCGCGGCTTTATGTGGTCGAGCAACAAAAGCGTGACGCGGAGGTTGCGAAGCTTTATAGTAATAAAGGTGAGATCGCGTGGGGCAATCAGATACGGAGCTATGTGATGCAGCCTTACCAGATGGTTAAGGATCACCGGACGGATTTTCAGGTGGGTAATGTTGCGGCGGTTCTTGATGGCGAATTGGACGGGTTCTTAGAAAGTTACCTGCGATATCGAGCGGGAAAGAAAAAATAGAATTGTGAAATATAGAGATTTAAGGAAAGCAGGATGGCTAAAGAAATAATTAACGTCGAAGTAAAGGCAAGGAAGGTTGATCTGGGCAATCTTGATGTTGAGCTTTTGGCGGTTGGGCTTTTTTCTGGCGAGAAAAGTCAGCCTCGGTTTTGCAAAGAGCTTGACGCGAAACTTGGCGGAGCGATCGGTAAGGTGATGGAGCTGGGGGATTTTAAGGCTAAGGCTAATACGACTTCGATCATTTATACGGATGGGGGGATAGCGGCGAAAAGAGTGGTTCTGGTTGGGATGGGAAAAAAGAAGAAGGCGGATCTGGATACGCTGCGTCAGGCGGCGGCGGTTGCGGCGAGTAAGGCTGTTGAGATGAATGCCGCGACGGTTGGGCTGGCGATGCATCAGGGGTTGGGCAGGAAAATGGATCTGGCAAAGGCGGGGAAAGTGATCGCTGAGGGGGCGTATTTCGGCAGCTATCGATATGATGAGTTTGTGACGAAAAGTGATGACGGTCGGCCGAAATCGGTGCGTATTGAGGTTGTTGATCGTGATGGTCAAGTTGTCAGAAAGCTGAAAGGCGGTATTGATAAGGGTGTTATTATCGGGCGGGCACAAAGTTATGCTCGTACGATTGCGAATCGGCCTGGGAATATAATGACACCGGTTAAGCTGGCTGCGGAAGCGAAAAAGGTAGCAAATTCGACGGCGGGGCTTAGCTGTACGGTTTTTGATGAGAAGCAGCTTAAGCAGAAACAGATGGGCGGGATACTCGCGGTTGGTCAGGGTTCTGTAAATAAGCCCGTGTTGATCATTTTGGAGTACAACCCCCCTGCCGGTCGTTCAAAGAGTAAAGCCCCTGTCGTTGGTTTGGTGGGCAAAGCGGTTACGTTTGATTCTGGTGGTTTGAGTATTAAGCCTGCGGCGCGGATGGACCAGATGAAGTTCGATAAGTCAGGTGGCGTTGCGGTGTTAGGTGTGATGAAGGCGGTAGCGGAATTGAAACTTCCGATGAAGATATTTGGGATCATTCCTGCGGCGGAAAATATGCCAAGCGCGAGCAGCTATCGGCCTGGCGATATTGTCACGACGTTTGGAGGTAAGACGGTTGAGGTTTTGAATACTGACGCTGAAGGCAGGATGATACTTTGTGATGCTTTGAGCTATGCGGTGAAACAGGACTGTGATGTGATCATTGATGTGGCGACGCTGACGGGTGCGTGTCTGGTTGCTTTGGGTAAACACAAGGCAGGGCTGATGGGCAATGATGATAAACTAATCAAGCAGTTGCAGAAGGCGGCTGAAGAAAGCGGTGAGAAAGTTTGGCCCATGCCCAGCGGTGAAGAGTATCTTGCGGAAATGAAAAGCGAAATCGCCGATCTGAAAAATATTGGCAGCAGATGGGGCGGTGCCTGTACGGCTGCGGCGTTTCTGAGTCAGTTCGTTGATGATAAGAAGTGGGCGCACGTTGATATGGCTGGGATGGATATGTTCGAGGCAAATAAACACAGCGGCGCGGCTGGTGCGAGTGGATTTGGCGTACGGCTGTTTGTAAGTTATCTAATAAATCTGGCAAAAGGCTGAGAGATGAAATCAGAAAACAAATCAAATGTAGATATTGATCGAATTGAGAAGGCGGTTCTGGAAATTCTTGAGGCGGTGGGAGAGGATGCAAGTCGCGAGGGATTGAAAGGCACGCCGAGGCGAGTTGCCAGGATGTACGCGGAGCTTCTGGGTGGGATGGATGAAGATCCTAAAAAGCATCTTGGCAGTGTTTTTACTGAAAATTATGACGAGATAGTTCTTTTGCGTGATATACCGTTTTATAGTGTCTGCGAGCATCATTTGATGCCTTTTATCGGAACAGCGAACGTTGCTTATCTGCCATCGGGGAAGGTTCTTGGTGTAAGTAAGCTTGCTCGAGTTGTGGATTGTTTTGCGCGAAGGCTTCAACTGCAGGAACGCTTGACGGTTCAGATCTCAGATTTTCTTATGGAAAGTTTGAATCCTAAAGGTGTGGCGGTTGTTCTTGAGGCTTCGCACAGTTGCATGACGATTCGCGGAATAAGAAAGCCCGGTTCTGTTATGGTAACTTCTGCTCTGAGGGGGATATTCAAACGTGACCCGAGGAGCCGGAGCGAGATCTTAAGTTTGATGCACAACAATCATATCTAAATAAAATCAAAAATTAAAAATCAAAATGCAAAATTATTGAATCCCGATAAATCGGGATGGCTGATTTTATTATTACTTTTCAAAGGTTGACTTTAACGGGGAAGGTTTTTTTGTGCATAAACTTTCAAGGCAGGTTCGTTTTTCTATAAATCCTTTTTTGCCAACCAATGCAGAGGGTTTCAATTCTTATGCATGTAAGCCATCTGGTGAAGGTTTTGGATTGTATTTTTCTTTGTGGGTGGAGTTGTCAGGTGAGGTTGAGCCGGCGACCGGTTTTGTTGTAAATGTGACAAAGATCGATGATGGAGTTAGCAATAAAGTTGTGCCGATCTTTACAAACAGGATAAAAGAGCTTTACGGTAATTGTGAGCATGTTTCCATGCAGGAGTTAGTCGGGCTTTGCAAATCGAGTTGGCGTGTGTTAAAGGATGGATTTTCCGGTGCCCAACTGACAGGTTTATATCTGGAACTTAATCGGTTTCGAAAGATTGGTGTCAAGTCGGAGGACTGTAAGGTGGTATATTTTAGTGAGAAATTTGAATTTGCGGCGACGCATAAGCTTTGGAACGATACGTTTTCAGAGGCAGAGAACTTTCGAAGGTTTGGTAAATGTGCCAATCCCGCAGGGCATGGGCATAATTATGTTATAGAGGTAACAGTGAAGGGTAATTTTGGCGAAACGGGATTTTGCATAAGTGATTTCGAAAGAGTTGTGGAGTATGAGTTTGTAAAACTTGTTGATCATAAGAACCTCGATGTGGATGTTGGTGAATTGGATAATCTTAACGCCACTGTTGAAAACATTGCATCCTTTGCCTGGAAACGAATTGCAGGCAAATTCAATGGTGCCTCACTGCATTGTGTCACCGTGTGGGAAACAGACAGGACGTACTGCTCGTATTATGGTTAGGTTTTTGGTAAAATATATTGAATTATAGAAAATACATTTGGGAAAGTTGAACAATGAACGATAAGAAGCCGTTGGCCACAAAACATACCAAGCTCTGGTTATGGGTATTAGTCATAATCACAGGGATGTTTAGTATTGAACTGATAAACACAATGCGCATTATGTCAGGACCAGACAGACCTGAGCGATTTCCTTACAAATTCGTCAGCAAAGGTGTTTGGTCCCTGGGGACGTTTGTTCGGCCACTGGATACCGACAGTACAGATTTTTCTCCATCAGTAAAGGCAACGTACAAGGCAATTCATGGCAGCGCTGATTTTTACAGCGACTTTCAACTTGAAGGGTGCAGTTTTCTTTATCCTCCTACTGCCGTGATCGAGTTGGCCGGTTTTGCATATCTGGTCAAACCAGATGATTTGTCGGCTGGAATTAGATTAGGTGACCTGTTTGCCCGTCTTTGTGCTTTGGCAAGTATTGGTATTGTGGTATGGTTTTTGAGGCCAATATATCAAACAAAGAAGCAGTATGTGCTTGCAATAATAATCCTGGCAGCCTTTTTCCCGCTTCGCTGGGCAGTTACGTGTGTAAACGTTCAATCGTTTATAAACCTATTTCTGATAGTACTTGTTTTACTCTATGCAACTAGACACAACCTTTTAGCCGGAATAATGTTTGGCCTGGCAGCTTGTCTAAAACCATACCTGGCGCTGCTAATTCTTTTCGCCATGTTCCGTAAGGAATGGCGGTTTGTGATTAGTGCAGTGGCAACGGCTTGTTTATTAATAACAGCGAGCATTTTTGTTTTGGGTATTTCACCATGGAAAACTTACTTCTTTGACTTACTGCCTACTGTTGCAACTGGTTATGGCTATTTTCCTAATCAGTCGGTCAATGGTATTGTTCATCGCTGGCTTGGACATTCGATAGAAATGGTAGTCGCGGCGGAATCAACAATTGTGACGGTGGCAAGTCGTATCGCTATGGTTTTCTTTATTTCACTATCGATTTGGCCGAGACTCATAAAACAAGACAAACAGCTTCAAAATGGAACATCTTTGGAATCGTCAAACCACAAACATGGGCTTATACCATACAATGTTTTGCTTCGAGGGACAGATATAGCAATCGCGATTCTTGCGGTAACTTTGGCAAGTCCGATAGTCTGGGACCACTATTACGGCTGGTGTATAATTCTGTTTGCAATTTGTTTTGCAATCAACCATGCCGTTGTTTTACCGTCTGGGCTTTTGGGTATGTTAGCTTGCAGCTATATCCTGCTAGGTGTTCATCTGCTACCCATCCGAAGCGTAAATTCCGGATTTTTAACACTAATAAACTCCACCCATTTTTTTGGAGCTCTATTGCTGTTAGTTGTCGCCCGGTATGCTCAGTTGCGCCTAAGGCTGACAAAATCATAGTGCCCTCCTGCCTTTTGGGGCGGTATATTCCAGAAAACTCCAAGCAGAGACCGATAAAAAATATCTTTCTGGTATAGAAAAAAGGACAATTCCAAATCCCTCCCCATAGTGAAGATGTTTTTTATCCTGTATCTTGATAGAAAAACGTACTTCAGGGCCTTTATATGATTTTGAACTACGAACTTATTTGATCTAATTACGTATTTTATAAATCAAGAAATCTACAAGGGTTTGTGTTTCTAAGTACCATCTTTGCTAAAGCTATCTTCTCTATTGACCGATACTTATGAAGACATGGGGTGATTTTTTAGGGCCGGTTTGCGCAACCGACGGGGACGGAGTCTAATCTTACATAAGTACCTATGCTATAAGGATAAAACCGGGCTTTTGGGACATGTCTTTTACGGTTTTATAAACAAAAGGAAAAAAAACGAGCGAAAAGGCGGCAATTTTGCTATCTTCACAGTTCCGATAATAACTTGTATTGAAAAATAAATAGAAATTATTTAAAAGGCAAAAAGACGGTATGAAGGCACTTGTAACAGGTGGAGCCGGTTTTATTGGCTCCCATTTGACTGAAAGACTTCTGCGTGCTGGTAATGCGGTTGTTGTAATTGATGACCTTAGTACGGGCAGTCTCAGCAACATTGAAGGTGTTAGGGAAAACCCTTCTTTTAGCTTCGTCCATGACAACATTCGCAATGCCGAGATGATGGGCGTTCTGGTTGAGAAGTGCGATGTGATATTTCATTTAGCTGCGGCGGTTGGTGTGCAGTTGATAGTTGACGATCCTGTTCATACGATAGAGACTAATATTCACGGCACGGAAGTCGTGCTGGAAGTAGCTAACAAGTTCGGCAAAAAAGTTTTGATCGCCTCGACCAGTGAAGTTTACGGTAAGAACGAGCAGGTACCCTTCCGAGAAGACGATGACACGATCCTTGGCAGCACAAAATTTTCACGGTGGTCCTATGCTTGCAGTAAGGCTATCGATGAATTTTTGGGGCTGGCATATTATCAGCAATATGGATTGGGTGTTGTTATCGCAAGAATATTTAACGTAATAGGCGCCAAACAAACCGGCAAGTATGGGATGGTAGTTCCTCGATTTGTTGAAAAGGCTCTTAAAGATGAGCCTTTGGTTATATATGGGACGGGGAAGCAGACGCGGTGTTTCGGATATGTTGGCGATGTGGTTGAAGGCTTAATCGGGTTAATGGATTGCGAACAGGCGGAGGGGGAAGTTTTTAATATTGGGTCCGATGAAGAGATAAGTATAGATGCTTTGGCTGATAAGGTTATTAAACTAACCGGCAGCAAAAGTAAGAAGCAGGTTATATCTTATGAAGAAGCTTACGGCAGGGCATTCGATGATATGATGAAGCGTGTGCCTTGTCTTGATAGAATCAGGGAAGTTGTCGGCTATGAAGCTAAGACGAATCTGGAAGAGACATTAAATATTATAATCGATTCGCTTCGAAAGGGATAAAAAACTATGATCATACGAGCGAAATCATATCCGCGTGCCGGGCTGATCGGGAATCCTTCTGATGGGTATTTCGGTAAGACAATTTCGTTTGCGTTTAGTAATTTTAGCGCGGAAGTTGTTCTTTACGAAAGCCCGGAATTGGAGATCGTTGCGAGTGTGAAAGATCATTCCCGTTTTAACAGTGTTCATGATCTTGTGGATGACGTGGTTTTGCATGGCTATTACGGCGGTATAAGATTGTTGAAGGCAACGGTGAAGCGTTTTTATGATTATTGCCAGCAAAATCAAATAGTTCTTAACAGTAAGAATTTTACGATACGATACAAATCCAACATTCCACACGGCGTTGGTTTGGCAGGTTCGAGCGCGATCATTACGGCATGTATGCGAGCCTTGATGAGGTTTTACGGCGTGAGTATTCCCAAGCCGATGCAGGCGAGTTTGATCCTTTCGGCTGAGTGTGATGAGCTTCATATCGCAGCGGGGCTGCAGGACAGAGTTATCCAGGTATATGAGGGGCTGGTTTATATGGACTTTGATAAGGCTACGATGAAAAAGCGTGGGCATGGTAAATATGAGGAATTGGAGCCTGGGCTTTTGCCGTCGATGTATGTGGCATACAGGGAGAGTCTTGCGGGTGAATCGGGGGCGATCCATAATAATATTCGCGATCGATTCGATCGCGGCGAGAAAGCGGTTGTAAACGCAATGAGCTTTTGGGCCAAGTTGGCGGACAAAGTTAAACAGTGTCTTATCGGAGGCGCGATTGGTGAAATGGGTGAGCTTTTGAATGCTAATTTTGATAGGCGAAGGAAGATATATCGCGTTAGTGAGAAAAATATTCAGATGATCGAGGCGGCTCGTTCGGTAGGGGCAAGTGCCAAGTTTACGGGCTCTGGCGGAGCGATCGTGGGGATTTATGAAAATGAAAAGATGTTTGCCCGGCTTAAGAAACAGTTGGGTAAATTGGGCGTTAAAATTATAAAGCCGAGAATAGCGGTTAGTTCCAAGTGAGGTAATTTATGATTCGCAAAGCAGTAATACCTGCGGCAGGTTTTGGTACACGTTTTCTTCCTGCGACGAAATCTCAGCCGAAGGAAATGCTTCCTATCGTGGACACTCCGGTTATTCAGTATGTTGTTGAGGAGGCGGTTGCATCGGGAATCACCGATATTCTGATGGTAATCGGCAAGGGTAAACGGGCAATCGAGGAGCATTTTGACAGGAACTTTCAGTTGGAGATGCAGCTTGAGCAAAAAGGTAAAACGGAAGAGCTTGAGAAGATACGACGTATTTCTGATCTTGCGGAAATTCATTTTGTGTGGCAGAAGGAGCAGAAGGGTCTTGGCGATGCGATAAACTGCGCCAGGCATCATGTTGGTGATGAGCCATTTGCTGTTTTATTGGGTGATACTTTGATAGGTTCTGCGAAGCCTGCGATCAGTCAGTTGGTTGAGGTATATGAACGTTATCAGAAGTCTGTTGTGATCCTTGAAGAGGTCGAGCGCCGGCGGGTGAGTAAGTATGGAGTGATCGATGGGGCGGAAGTTGATAAGGGAGTTTATCTGGTTAAAGATTTCGTTGAGAAGCCTTCTGCTGAGAAAGCACCATCGAACTTAGTAATAGCAGGCAGGTATATTTTTGAGCCTGAGATATTCGATTTTCTTGGTCGAATTGAGCCTGGCAAAGGCGGCGAGATGCAGTTGACCGATGCTATGAGGATGATGGTCAAGGAGCAGGAGATGTATGGGCTTCTATTCGAAGGTAAGCGTTATGATATAGGGGACAAGGAGGGGTTTATTCAGACCAATATCGAATTTGCACTTCAGCGGGAAGATATTGGTGAGGAGCTGAGAAATTATATAAAGAAACTGGCTGAAGATTTATAATAGGAGTTGAATGGCTTGAAGGCGTTTGTAACAGGTGCGGCAGGTTTTATCGGTTCACATTTATGTGAAAGATTATTGAGTGACGGCTGGGAGGTTGTCGGTCTCGATAATTTTGATCCGTTCTATAGCGAAGATATCAAGCGGTCTAATATTGCTGCTTGTTTTGGCAATGGCAAGTTTAGTTTAGTCGAAGGTGATATACGTGATGTGGTGTGTGTGGAAGGGCTATTAAATGGCGGCAGCTTCGATGTTATTTTGCATTTAGCGGCAAAGGCTGGCGTTAGGCCTTCGATCGAGGCTCCTCTTGTTTATCAGGATGTAAATATAAACGGCACGATGGTGATGCTTGAAGCGGCGAGAAAAAGCGGTGTGAAGAAATTTATTTTCGCATCCAGTTCAAGCGTTTATGGTAATAATGAGAAGGTTCCGTTTTCTGAAACGGACAATGTTGACTATCCGATCTCGCCATATGCGGCGACGAAGAAGGCATGTGAGCTTTTGTGTCATACTTACAGTCATTTGTATGGTGTTGATATGACATGTCTGAGATTTTTTACGGTTTATGGGCCGAGGCAACGACCTGATCTGGCGATACATAAATTTGCCAGGTTGATCGAAGCAGGGAAGGCGATCCCGGTTTTTGGTGACGGCTCAATGATGCGTGACTTTACTTATATCGATGATATAATTGGCGGTGTTGTCGGGGCGATAGAATATTGCGAGGGTTATGAGGTTTATAATCTTGGCGAGTCGCGGCCTGTGCGGCTTGATGTATTGATAAGTGAAATTGAAAAAGCCCTTGGCAAGAAGGCGCAGATAAACAGGTTGGGTTTGCAGCCTGGCGATGTAACCCGAACATACGCTGATGTTGCCAAGGCGAAAAGCAGGTTTGGTTATGAGCCGAAGACGGAGATATCGGTTGGTCTTGGGCGCTTTGTGGAATGGCTGAGAAGCGGCTGTTACCAATCGAAAAAATAGTAAAAAATTAAACTGTTTGATATAGGCTGATACTTATGAAAAAAGCGTTGATCACAGGTGTGACGGGTCAGGATGGTTCTTATCTTACAGAGCTGCTTTTAAGTAAAGGTTATGAAGTTTATGGCATTATTCGCCGCAGTTCGTCTTTTCACACGGGCAGAATTGACCATTTGTATAAAGACCCCCATGAACAGCCTTTGCTTAAGCTTATTTACGGTGACCTTACCGATGGCAGCAATCTTGAGACGATAGTTAACGATATCAAGCCTGACGAGATCTATAATCTGGGCGCTCAAAGCCACGTCAGGGTAAGTTTTGATCTGCCGATATATACGGCAGATGTTGATGCGATCGGTACGCTGCGGCTGCTCGATGCGATTCGCACGATGGACAAACCAGGCAAATTTTATCAGGCTTCCAGCAGCGAGATGTACGGTAAGGTTGTTGAAATTCCGCAGACAGAAAAAACGTCATTTTATCCGCGAAGCCCGTACGGATGTGCTAAGCTTTATAGCTTTTGGCAGACGGTTAATTACAGGGAAGCATATAATCTTTTTGCGTGTAATGGTATTTTGTTCAATCACGAATCGCCAAGGCGTGGCGAGACATTTGTCACAAGGAAAATCACAAGGGCTGCGACTCGGATAAAATTGGGTCTGCAGGACAAGCTCTATCTTGGTAATCTTGACGCTAAGCGTGACTGGGGTTTTGCGGGTGATTATGTTGAGGCGATGTGGCTGATGCTGCAACAGGAAGAGGCAGATGATTATGTTATAGCGACTGGTGAGAGTCATTCTGTAAGGGAATTTCTCGACGAGGTTTTCGGCTACCTTGATCTGGATTGGGAAGAGTATGTTACGATCGACCCGAATTATTTTAGGCCAACGGAAGTTGATATTCTTTGTGGTGATGCGAGTAAGGCCAAGAAAGTACTTGAGTGGGAGCCGAATGTTAGTTTTCGTGAGCTTGCTCAGATGATGACTGAGTCTGATATGAAACTTGCCGAGAATGAGAAAGTTCTTAATGACCATTATGCGAGTAAAAGATGAGCGGCTTTTTCACTGACAAACGTGTTGTTGTTACCGGCGGCGCGGGTTTTTTAGGCGGTTTTGTTTTGGATATTCTGGGCAATCATGGTTGTTCGAATATTCTGGTTCCAAAGATCGAGGAGTATGATCTAGTTACGGCCGAGGATATCCGCAGGATGTATGATGATATGAATCCTGATATTGTTATTCATCTGGCAGCGGTTGTAGGTGGTATTGGAGCGAACAGGGATCATCCTGGCGAATTTTTCTATAAGAACCTGATGATGGGTATTCAACTTATCGAGCAAGGCAGGCTTCGCGGTATTGACAAGTTTGTTGCGATCGGTACGGTTTGTGCTTATCCAAAATTTACGCCGGTGCCCTTTAAAGAAGATGATCTATGGAACGGCTATCCTGAGGAAACGAATGCACCTTATGGTCTTGCGAAAAAGATGTTGCTTGTTCAGTCGCAGGCTTACAGGGATGAGTATGGCTTTGATTCGATATTCCTTTTGCCGGTGAATCTTTATGGTCCCGGCGATAATTTTAATCCCTCCAGCAGTCATGTGATACCTGCTTTGATAAAGAAATGCGTCGAGGCAATCGAGAGCGGCTCAGATCATATCGAATGCTGGGGTACTGGAAGTGTCTCTCGTGAGTTTATTTATGTTGCGGATGCTGCGGAGGGGATCGTTTTGGCAACGGAGCATTATAGCGGCTCTGAGGCGGTAAATATCGGTACGGGGTTTGAGATAACGATAAAAGAGCTTGTTGAAAACATTGTGGAATTAACCGGTTTTAAAGGCGCGATTCGTTGGGATACTTCCAAGCCTGATGGTCAGCCCAGACGTTGTCTGGACGTGTCGCGAGCGAAAGAGGTTTTTGGTTTTGAGGCTAAGACAAATTTCGATGATGGGCTAAAAGCTACGATAAATTGGTATATTAAGCATAAACATTCCATTAGTGTGTAATCAAGTATTTACTTTCAGTAATATGAAAGGAGAAGGCTCTATGAATTCTACCCATCCGGCTTGGTTGTATTTAGGCGTCTTTTTAGTAGCGGTTGCGCTCTATGCGGCAACGTGTGCACCGGGGCCAGTGTGGCAGGACAGCGGCATGATTCAATATCGGGTATGGCACAACGATATTGAGGGCAGGTTAGGACTTGCGCTTTCGCATCCGCTGTTTTACATAATCGCTATAGGTGCAAAATATATTGGCTTTGGAGAATTCGGCCATAGGGTTAATCTTGTTTCATCTTTGACGGCAGCTTTTGCGGTAGCGAATATATTTTTGCTTTTACGGCTGTGGTTCGGCAAATTTTGGCCCGGGTTAATTGGGGCTGTTACTTTGGCGCTTTCGCATACATTCTGGCGGCATGCAACTATTGCAGAGACATATAATCTGTATACGGCGCTTCTGCTGGCTGAGTTGATTGTGATATTACAATTTACCAGAACAAAGCGAGTCGGCTGGCTATATTTGTTGGGGCTTCTTAACGGACTGGCAATTTCAAATCACATGCTGGCCTCGATTGGGTTTGTTTGTTATGCAGTATTTCTGGCGGTTCTGTTAAAAAAGAAGGAAGTCAGTTTAAAGCATATCGGCATTATAGGGCTATTATGGATTTTAGGTGCGGGGCCTTACGAGTATTTGATAATTAAGAATATTATACAGACAGGTGATTTGGTGGGTACGATGGCATCGGCGGCTTTTGGTAGTGCTTGGCAGAAAAAAGTTCTTAATACCTCGATATCGGTTGGAATCGTTAAAGAAAATATTATGTTTCTGCTATTGAATTTTCCCACGCCCAATTTGCTACTTTTCTTTGCAGGTCTTTGGGGTCTAAAAAAGTTATCACCAAGCACCGGGTTTAGAAATATTTTATTGGCACTATTGGTGTTGTTTTTTGTGTTTGCTTTCAGATATACCGTGCCGGACAGATACGCGTTTTTTATACCATTTTACTGCATGGTCGCAATTTTAATTGGTGTAGGATTTAATCATCTCGCTGAAAATTATAAAGGTAATAGCATTGCGTATTTGGTGGTATTGCTTGGGCTGCTTACCATTCCAGCATATATTCTTGCTCCAGCGATGGCCAAAAGAGCGGGTATTTTTAAATCGAAAAGAGAAATACCTTATCGTGATGCCTATACGTACTTTTTACAGCCTTGGCGGACTGGATACCGTGGGGCGGAGCGGTTTGCGAATGAGGCATTGGATACAGTTGATGAAAATGGAATAATATGCGCCGATGGTACTACTGCTTATGCACTTATTTACGCTCAGGAAATTAATGGCAAACGGCCAGATGTGAGTATAGTTACTAGTTCTGTTTCTATCGAACCTTTGAAAGAGTATAACGAAGAGGCGGTCGGCAGGATTTTCGATGAACGAGCCATCTATGTTGTGGCAGGATTTTGGCCTGAGTTTCTGCACAAGAACTATGATTTTGAACGTGGTGGCGTAGTTTGGCGGGTAGTTGAGAAAAAGTAAGGTTTGTTTATTTATTTGCAAAATCACGGTAAATACATATAATGTCGACCTGCAAATTTTTATATAGAACTTGTTGAGTTGAAAAGTTATCCGGAAGCTGTTTAAGGAATTTTAGAATTAGAATAATCTCAGGAGATGTTACGATGCAAGTGCCGCTTTTGGATTTGAAGGCCCAATATGCAACGCTGAAGGACGAAATGCTTGCTGCGGTTTCTGAGGTTCTCGAATCGCAACGATGCATAGGTGGAGCGAAGATAGTCGAGTTGGAAGAGAAAATAGCAGCGATCAGTGATTGCAAATTTGGTGTTGGTGTGAGTAGCGGGACCGATGCGATATTGAACAGTTTGATGAGTCTTGATATCGGGGCAGGTGATGAAGTAATAACGACGCCATTTACGTTTTTTGCAACGGTTGGAAGTATTGTCCGGGCTGGAGCGAAGCCTGTCTTTGTAGATATCGATCCGGCCACTTATAATATCGATGCGGCTGTTATAGAGGCAGCTATTACGGAAAAGACAAAAGCAATTATGCCGGTTCATCTTTTTGGCCAGATAGCTGATATGGATTCGATCATGTCAGTAGCTGAAAGACATAATCTTTTTGTTATAGAAGATGCAGCACAATCCATTACGAGCACCTATAAGGGTCGAAAGGCTGGTGGCATCGGCACAGCTGGGTGTTTTAGTTTTTTCCCGAGTAAAAATCTTGGCGGGATAGGCGATGGCGGCATGGTCGTAACAAATGATGAGCAGTTGTATAAACGAATGCTTATGATGCGTGATCATGGACAACATGAAAGATATCATTATAGGTTTATCGGCGGCAATTTTCGCCTTGATGCTATACAGGCAGCGGCTCTTTTGGTGAAGCTTGGTTATCTGGATGAATGGTCTGAGAAACGCAGGCAGAACGCGGCTTATTATGATGAAAAATTTGCAGACACAGTTGTTCAGGCGCCTTTTATTCGTGATGATTGTGTCAGTATATTCAATCAATATTGCATTGGCGTATCCAGGCGCGATGAACTGGTTGCTTATTTGCAGGAAAAGAACATAGGTTGTGCGATATACTATCCGGTTCCGCTTCATTTGCAGGAATGTTTCGGTTATCTTGGATATAAGGCGGGAGATTTTCCGGAGGCTGAAAATGCATCAAAGGAAATTGTGGCCTTGCCGATCTATCCGGAGTTAACAGATGAAATGAAAGACGTTGTTGCAGAGTCAATTCTATCGTTTCTCGGATAAAAACCTTTCTGTTAGAAAACAAAACAACTTTTACAGGCTTGAATATAATCATCTTAATATTCACCTTCAAGCATAGTCTGTATCTGGTCATTAAGGCATTAACGAACAGTGGCTGTCTATTTCTCGTAAGATTTTAAAAATATAAGATACCATGATTCAGGAGTTAAACGTGGTAATCAAGGACTTCCTCAGGCCTATTCTCAAGCCGCTTTTAGTTTGGTATTATTCAATAGGTTCATCTAAATGTTGTAATCTTTGTGGTTGGAAGGGTCATGCTTTCAGGAGAATACCTCGTCCTGAAAAGTCTGCTCCAGTTGATCTATGTCCTCAATGCGGCTCGCAAGCCAGGCATCGTCTGGCGAGTTATCTTCTAAAAGGCAAACTCGGCGAAAAACATAGAACAATTCATTCTGCACCGGAAAGGTTTGCAGTGCCTTGGTTACAATCGATTTCAGATAATTATCTAAGTATCGATCTGGACCCGAACCTTGCGATGAGAAAGATGGATTTGACATCGCTTGAACTGGAAGATGAAAGTGTGACGTTGTTTTGGTGTTCTCATGTTTTGGAGCATATAGAAAATGATACAAAAGCGATGTCGGAGATATATCGTGTGCTAATGCATGGTTCAAAGGCGATTATTATGGTTCCAGTTTACGGCGTGACGACTTATGAGGATTTTTCGATCCAAGCCCCTGAGGAAAGGTTGGAACATTTTAATCAACGCGACCATGTGAGATTGTATGGCATGGATATCGTAGAGCGTTTGAAAGGTGCAGGGTTTGAAGTTAAGGTTTTGGATCTGGACGGTATCAGCGACGAAGATATAAAGCGATATTGTCTTGACTGGCCGGTGTCGAGAGAAGTTTTTGTGTGTAAGCGGCCTTGATCTCATATTAAAAGTTTTGTTGAAAAAGAAATCTAATTAAATTTATGCAGAACTCTTTCAAAGAAGCCAAAAAGCGGTTGATAATAAACGTTGCTTCCAACGTTGTTGCTGTGGTTGCGAATGTCGGCATAAATATTTGGATGGCTCCATATCTGATAAGGAATTTAGGCCGAGAAGTTTACGGAATGATACCTCTGGTTATTTCGTTCATAGCATTTTTTAATTTATTTACGATGTCAATTGTAAATGCCGTAAGCAGGTATGTTTCAATTTATCTGGGACAGGACGAATTGGAAAAAGGCAATGTTTATTTTAACAGTGCTTTGTCAGCTCTTTTGATCTTATGTTCGGTGCTTTTGATTCCGCTCATTTTTCTTTCAATATGGTTTTCGGATATATTTCAAGTACCGAAAGGTTTTGAATCAGACACCCGCTTGATGTTTATCATAGTTATTTTTTCGTCCTTTTTTATGGTACTTAGGAGCCCGTTTAGAGTTAGTACTTTTATTACTCATAGATTTGATCTGTATAATCTCGGCGAAATCCTAAGTAAACTATTACGGATCCCAGTTTTGGTTTTGTGCTTTTATTTTTTTGGTCCGGCCTTGAAATACTTTGGGCTTTCGTTTATGGCGATGGCGTGTTTTGCCCTTTTGGTATCGATGTTTTTCACGAAGACATTGACGCCACATTTGAAAATAAACCTAAAAGTGTCGCAATGGAAGTCGATAGTTTCTATGGGCAAGATGAGTTCGTGGATGACCATTAATGAAATCGGAGCGTTATTATATCTTACTATTAGCTTTAGTTTGATCAACCTTTTCCTTGGTCCCGAGCAGGTAACTCGTTTTTCCCTTATAGCATTATGGGTTACGATGCTTGCTGTTTTTGGCGGCACACTCAACAACATATTTACGCCGGTCATATATCAGTATGTTGCAGAGAACAGACTTGATGATATGGCGATTCAAGCACGGCGTGCGATGAAGTTTATCGGGTTGATGATGGCTTTGCCTGTAGGTTTGCTTTGCGGTGTTTCAGAACCGATGTTGCGAATATGGGTTGGTGAGAGTTTTACGGATCTATGGCCTTTGTCATGGCTACTTGTTGGTCCATGGTTAATAACGATTATCGCAAGGCCGGTATTTTCAATTGACAGGGGTGTCAATAAAGTAAAAGTTCCGGCAATAGTTACTCTTGTAGTTGGTGTTTTGAATGTTATTTTGTCTATCGTGTTAATGAAGTACACATCTCTGGGCATTTACGGCGTGGCATTGTCGCTGACGATTTGTTTGGTGGGCAAAAACTTTTTCTTCGAACCAGCTTACGCTGCGAGCGTTATAAAGCACAAGAAAACAATATTTATTAAAAGCATGCTGCCCGGCGTGATCATGGGGATATCTACTTTGCTTTTATCGTGGGTAACGAGCAGGATCTTTGATCTGTCCAGTATTTTGGCCCTTAGCATAACTTGTGTTTTCTGGTCTTTATTATATATGCCGTTTTGTTTCTTTGTGATACTGAATGAAAAGGACAAAAACTTGATCAAATCACTGATTAAGAGCAAAAAACAGCAAAACTAAAGGCTTAAATCAACCGAAGAATATGATGTAGAGAATACTAAAAGACGCTTTTGGTGTTTTTAGGTAGCAAAAATGAAGGTATTTTACATTACACAAGCAAGCATACCATCAACTGCGGCGCAGTCCGTATACGATATGTGTGTATCAGAAGTTTTTGCAAGGCGTGGCTACGAGGTCCACCTTATCATAAAAAACAAGTTTTGGAACCGTCGGCCTAAAGGGTTTAATGGAAATCTCTGGGATTTTTATGGGGTTAATAAGACTTTTAATATTGTAAAAGTTTTTGGTTTGCCCAGATGTACCTCCTGGTTTCAGCATTGCGCTTTTAGTTATGTTGAGAAAGAAGAGTCCCTGGTTTTTACACAAAGTGCGACAACAGCAGTTAAAGCTGTTGACCGTGGCTTTAATGTTATTTTAGACAGGCATGGGCTCCTTCCAACTGAACAGGAGCAAGCGGTACGTGATAGAATTGAAAGGCCGAATTTTTTGGGAGTGGCGGCAGTTACCAAGACTTTGCGTGATGATTATATTAAGAAGATACCGGCACTCAAGGACAAAATATTTGCGTGGCCCAATGGTGTTCGCCATGAGAAATACTTAAAGGCAGCAAAAGAAGCACAAAGCCAAAAGGCTGAATCTGATAATTTTGTAGTCGGCTACGTTGGAAGCTTTCACAGAGGCAAAGGATTGGAAGTAATATTGCCTTTGGCGGAATTGTGTCCTGATGTGACTTTTAAAATTTATGGTGGTACCAAAAACGCTGAAGCGGTGAAGAACAAATATGGTGTAGCAAAATTGGCATCTAATATTGAACTGAACGGGCCGGTACCACAATCTCAGGTTCCCAAGGCAATAGCTACTTTTGATGTTGCATTATTGCCGAATCAGGAACATGTGATCATGGCACACAACGATGACATCGGTAACTGGACGTGCCCAATGAAGATGCTTGAATATATGGCTTCAGGTCGCGCTATAATTTCTTCTGATCTTCCTGTGTTGCGAGAAGTGCTTGAAAATGGCCGTAATGCTCTGTTGGTGCCTCCTACTGACTATAATGCCTGGCGGAACAAAATCATGTTGTTACGGTCAGATCGGGATTTGAGAAAAAGATTAGGAAATACGGCGCAAAAAGATACTTTGGAAAAATATTCATGGGAGTCAAGAATTGATAAAATCTTTACAGAACTTAATATTGAAAAAAAAGTAATGAAGTCAAGATAGTGAATGTTACAAAAAGATTATAATTGGAAAACATGAACGAACAATTACAAGAATATGACATGGACGGCTCCGAAGGCCAGCATTTGCAGCCTTCCGATGACTATGGTGGCACGTCTCCATTTGCACCTCGTTTATGGCGGGCTCATCCTGGGATAAATTATGTGGTTTCCTCGTTAGTTACTTTAATTATTGCTCTCATTTTCGCTATTACTTCAGAAGAATGTCAACACTGGTGTATCATACCACTTGGATTATGTGGAGTCATAGCGGGGGTTGACATCATTGCCTGGGCTAGACGTGAAATTGATCTTTTAGATCCTAAGTTTGTGATAGCGGTCTTTCTTTATTTTAATTGTTTTGTGTCACCATTGCTACATATGAAATACTACATCTATGGCAGGGATTTTTATACCAGTGACTGGGCAGCTTATTTTGGATATCTTGCTTTATACAATGCTCTAGGTATTGTGTTATTTAAGCTTGCCCAGAATATGTTTTTTAAAATGTCTAGGCCTACAAAAAAAGTCTGGAAAATAGTACCTGATAAATTTGCTTTTATGTTAATGCCTATATTCTGTATAAGCCTTACTGCCAATATGGTAATTCGGTTTGTTTTTGGGGGACTCCAAAAAGAAGAAGGTTTCCAGATCTTATCCAGCACGGCACAAGCAAATGCTGCTCATATAAGCTGGATATCAATGTTGAGCTATCCTTTTCCAACTCTGATAATGATGGCAGTGGTTTATTGGATATATACTAAAAGACCGAATCAACAACGAAGTGTGACAATGGTTATAAGTATTTTGGTATTTATTACGTTATTTCAGTTTTTCTGGGTTGGGATGCGTGGTGGTCGTGGAGCATTTTTAAATGTGATATTTATTGCCGTTGCAATGATTCACTACCGTTTAAGGTTATTTTCGGTAAAGTTCTTTATTCTTGGTATGTGTTTAGTGTTCCTATATTCTTATTTTTATAATTTCTACAAGAAACTTGGAGCCAGGGGATTAGAGGCAATTTATAGTACAGAAGCTCGAGAAAGCATAATTTATGAGCAGCATGGTGGTTTCACTTTATTGACCACTACGCTTGGTGATTTTTCAAGGGCGGATGTTCAGGCCAGAATGTTATACCATTTAGATACATATAAGGACCAGTACAAATTTCGGTATGGTGGGACGTATCTTAATGCTCTTCTTAGAGTGGTACCTCGTGGTATCTGGAAGAACAAACCGGTACAATATAAACGTAAAGCTGGAACAGAAATTGTACGACAAGCTTTGAGTGGAGAAAAGCTTACCTCCCGTGTGTATGGATTGTCCGGCGAGGCTATACTTAATTTTGGCCCTTTAGGTATTGTACCGGCTTTTATTGTGTTTGGTTGTATTTTGGGATGGTTCCGCAAAAAGATTTCCACAATGACGCCTTCTGATTCCAGATTTTTCCTGGTCCCTCTTCTGCTTTTAGTTTTCAACTTTGCTATAATAAACGATTTGGATAATCTGACTTTTGCATTACTTAGGGGAGGGGTCTTACCATTTATTATTGTATTTTTCTCTAGCACTCGGTCCATGTTTGTTAGTGATGACGTGGATATGCCTGGTTGATATTTTCATATAATCAGGTCCATATATTTTTGAGGAATTTATGGGAAAAACAATATTAGTTGCATTGGAACATCATTTCGTTAAGCATCCTGAAGGTGTGTTTACGGATTTGGCCTTTGCTTATGATTACTGGCAGGAATATCTTGAAATATTTGATAGCGTAATGGTTGTTGCGCGTATTGAGGAAACATCAGAAAAGCCTGAAGGCTTAAAACGTGCGGATGGCAAGGGTGTCACGTTTTTCCCGATTTACAACTATCAGGGAGGCACTTCATTTATTAAAAATTTTCCTAAGATATCTCGGCAGGCGGGAAAAGCAACTAAAAAAGCAAGCCACTATCTTCTTCGCACAGGTACCATCGGTGTAATGGTTTGGATTTGGCTCATGCTGAAACGCAAACGATATGCGATGGAATGTATGGGGCATGTTAAGGAAGGCTTGAACACAGAGCGGCCAAAGACACTTTTTTATAAAATTCTTTCCGACATGACACACACTATCTGTAAATTGCAGGCTCGTTTTGCTCAATGTTCATCATATACCAGTGAATTTTTAAGGCGAACTTATCCATGCAGGAAAAGAGATGTCGAATTTATTTTTTCAGGTGTTCGTCTTACCGCTGACCTTTTGGCAGGGGCAAGAAAGGCAGAAACTTTTACAGCCAAGCCATTTGTTTTTGTAAGCGTCGGACGTTTAGGGCTTCAAAAAGGACATGCCTGGTTAGTTGAATCCGCTGCTGAACTTGCCAAAAAAACGGGCTCTGGGGAATGGAAACTCAATATAGTCGGTCCTGGCCCACAAATTCCAGTACTAAAAGCCCGTGTCAAGGAACTTGGTTTGGAAGATAAAGTTGAGATCGTGGGTGGTGTTGCATGGGGGCCGGAACTGTTTAGGTGTCTGGATGACTCTCATCTTTTTGTATTACCCTCACTCACAGAAGGTATGCCACGAGCGTTAATTGAAGGAATGGCCCGAGGTTTACCAGCCATCGGTGCGGATACTGGTGGAATCCCGGAACTACTTGAGAAAGAAGACCTCGTTGCAGTCGGTGATATTGCAGGTTTAGCTGACAAGATGATCGAGGTTATGAGTAACCCCGACAGGCTTGCAGAAATGTCTGCGAGGAATTTCAGACGAGCAAAAGATTTCAGAGTGGATCTGACCAAGATCAAGAAACTGGCATTCTGGCAGTACATTAAGGGATAAATAATTGTTAAGATGTGATAGAGCAGTTCTTAATTTAGCAAGAGGTGAATTATGCCATTTAAAATGAAACTACTAAAACCTATCTTGATATATCTCCGCTATGATATCCCATTGTGGCTTATGGGTATTTTGACAAACTGGTGGCCTGATAACCGTTTCACGATCCGACTGCGAGGCAAGTTCTACAGACCCTTTATACATAAATGTGGGAAGAACTTTGCCGTTGCTAAGCGGGTTCAATTGAAGAGCACAGACCGTTTAATCATTGGAGATAATGTTTACTTTGCGTCAGGAGTATGGTTGAACGCCATGGGAGGTATGACTTTTGGCGATGAAGTCGTATTGGGGCCTTACGTTGTGATATCGACAGGAACGCATCAATTTAAGGATGGCTCTGCCAGATTTGGGGGAACGATAATGGAACCTGTATCAATAGGTCGTGGAACATGGCTTGCTGCCCACGTTGTAGTCAGAGCTGGCATTAAAATCGGTTCAGGCGTTTTGGTTGCTGCAAATGCTATGGTGGCAAAAGATGTGCCTGATAATGTCATAGCTGGAGGAGTTCCGGCTAAAGAAATTTGTTCTCGAACGGACACTAATAAAGAAGTAAAATACAGCAGATTTTAGACTTTTCCAAATTTTCCTTATAAATTGTAATAAAATATAGAAATGTGATATCGCAGAATATGTGAAATATTGAGGTGTTTTGTGGAAAAAGTGGATGGAAAATTGGACTGGGGTCAGGAAGGTTGGGATGATTTTTATGTTCAACAAGGAGTAAGTTGGAGAGATATTGATTATTACTTTCTCCATAGAATTTTTAAATTATCCACTTTGGAGGGTAACTTGCTTGATGTAGGTTGTGGTCTGGGGGATGGACTACTATTTCTCAAGAAGGTCAGCCGAAATGTTAAGACATTCACAGGGCTTGATATTTCCGAAACGGCAATTGAAACCTGTCAAAAAAAACATAGTTTGCAAGGAATGCTTTTCTTTAAATACAATATTTTAAAACCTCTTCCTGAATCTTATGATAATATCATTTGTTTACAAACATTGGAACACTTGGATGATCCTCGCAAAGCGATGCATAATTTAGTTTCTGCTACCCGGAACGTGCTTATTGTAGGGTGTCCATATTTAAACCGGAGACCAGCTAAAGACCATCAGTGGAGTTTTACAGAGAACGATTTTCGTGATATAGCAGATTCTTACTGTTTTGATATGAGAAAGCAAAATATATATTGGTTGGTCGATAAACAGCAAAAAGGTTATAAATTTCACCCGGAGACTTTTTACTTTTATAGTGAATTGAGAAGGAAACTTTTCTATACATTGCCGAGAAAGATGGCATGTATATATAATAAATTTGTGAAGAGCAGTTCCTGATTGTCTAATGGACGAAAAAAGGCAACTGACAGATAATTACTTTGTAATTGCAGGCGGAGTTCCGGCCAAAATAATTGGGCCTCGAACAGATACAGATAAAATTGTTAAACACAGTCGTTTTTAATTCTCATTAAATTCTCTACAAAACCTTATTACAAGGTACCTGAATTTGACAGAAAAAAACAGAAAACCAAAAATCTGTATAATCATAACCGTTGATATTTCGTTAGATTCGTTGTTTCCTGATTTTTATCCGAAATTGATAGCGAAAGGGTACGAGGTTGTTGGAATATGCGCCGATGGGTCACGTATTGAGAATGTGCGCAGTCAGGGAGTTAGAGTAATAACGGTACCTATGACACGTCAGTTCACACCTATTCAAGATTTGAGATGCTTGTGGAAAGTATACAAGATTTTCAAGCATGAAAATTTTGATCTGATCCATTACAGCACACCCAAAGCAAGTTTATTAGCTGCTATTTGCGGTAGGTTGGTAGGTTGTCCCGCTCTTTTGAAGACCTTAAGAAGTTTAAGTTATACTTCGTATGGCGGCCTGAAAAGAGTAATTGCCAAGGCTTGCGAAAAATTTGCCTGCCGATCTGCCCACTATGTTATTGTGATCAGTGATTTTCTTAGAGACCAGGCACTCAAAGAAGGCTTATTGCCCATAGAACGAATGGAAGTGCTTGGAGCTGGAAGCAGCAAAGGCGTAAATCTGAACAAATTCCAATTGGATGATACGATAAAGGCTAATGCCATAAGAATAAGGAACGGCCTGGGAATTAACGATGACGATATAGTTGTTGGTTATGCTGGTCGATTGACGGAAGAAAAGGGCATACGAGAATTTTTAATGGCTTTTTCTAACATCCGCAAGAGTAATGGAGCCGTTCATATGATGTTAATTGGTGACCAAGATAAACGGTGCCCGTTGCCACAAGCTGTTATCGATAAGATAGATAGAGACAACAACATTCACAGCATAGGATTTACTGACGATATAGTAAGCTATTTGGCGGCATTAGATATTTTTGTTTTGCCCACATATCGTGAAGGTTTTGGAAATGTTCTTATCGAAGCATCAGCACTGGCCAAGCCGGTAATAGGAACTAATAACACAGGCTGCAGCAATGCTATGATAGACGGAAAAACCGGCATACTTGTTCAAATGCATGATGCTTCCTCCCTGGAAAAAGCATTAAGACAGTTAATCGAAAACCCGGACAAAAGGAGTGAAATGGGCAAACACGGAAAGCAATGGGTCACAGAAAACTTTGACCGTAAAGTGGTTCTTAATAGACTAATGGATGTTTATGGGCAATTGCTTAGCTCGTCCAAAAAGTAAATTAATTCCCAAAGTGAAGAAATGATAAATGCCCTTACAATTGACGTTGAAGATTACTGGAATACTGTACAACAAGACTGGCTGGATATTCCTGACGCAAAGCCAACAGAAGCGGTATTAAAGAATACTCGTTGGCTCTTACAAATTTTAAAAGAATACAATGTAAAAGCCACATTCTTTATTCTCGGTGAAGTTGCACAAAGTTTTCCTGAACTCATAAAAGAAATCGCAGCTACTGGTCATGAAATTGCAGTCCACGGTTTCTATCACCACAAGATTTTTAATCTCTCCCGTGATGAATTCAGAAATGAAGCAGGTGATGCAAAGAAGTTACTTGAGAATTTATCTGGTCAAGAGGTTTTCGGCTACCGAGCACCTGCTTTTTCTATAATACCTGAGACCAAATGGGCACTGGAAGTGTTAGCAGAACTTGGTTATAAATATGATTCAAGTATTTCTCCAATAATTGGTAAAAATTATGGCTGGTCTGGTTTCAAAAAAGAAATTCATACCATGCAATTACCAAACAGCCAGAGTATTATTGAAGCTCCTATATCAACAACTTCAATATGTGGGCAAGATTTTGCGGTTGGAGGAGGTTATATCAGACACTTTCCATATATTTTTACAAAATGGGCAATAAGAAAAGTTCAAAAAGGCCAGCCAGCCATAATTTATATCCATCCTCATGAAATAGACCGCACTGGCGTTCCCAAACTACCTGTCGAGTCTCTTCGGCCAGAAAACAGAAGGCAGAATATAAAACATCATTATTTACAACTCAGAAATAGACATACGATGAAGAAAAAAATAAAAAAATTACTTTCTGACTTTCAATTTACAACCTTAAAGGATGTTATTTCAGAAAACAATTTTATAGACTATTCTTGCAGACAAAAAAAGGCTCTTGATCTATAGTTATGAGGTTTTTTAGCGTTTCATGAATTCCAGATAAGAAGTTTTCTGATAATGCAAATATAAAAAAGAGTTATAGGAAAAAGTTAATATGTGCCCAAATCCAAAATCACTCACAGTACGTGATATGCAAATAGATGATCTTGACAAAGTAGTCAAATTACATAAACACTGTTTTTCGGCATCTATTTCTATTTTTTCAGCACTCGATCCCAAGTTGCTCAAATTGTATTATGCCCAAATTATAGAAGAAGCGGAAAGTCATGCCTCAATTCTGGATGACAGTTCTTCTATGGAGATTGTTGGAATGGCTTATGGAACAATGAACCCTGGTTTACGAAAACGTTTTCTAAAACAAAACTTTTTTGCTATATTACTGAATATACTCAAAGGTTTTTTTACCAGTGCTGCCTTCTGGCGATCGATTTTGACCCGCATCAGAGGCACAAATGCTATGTCATTGGCTCAATATGATACAACATTAGCGAAAGCTGGTGTGCCTGCTCCTAAAGGTGTTGAATCACTAAATATGTTTATCGGTGTACACAAAGATTACCGTGGCGGTGGAAACGCTCGAAAACTTCTGGAGCATTACTGTGATCAAGCATTCAAAGCAGGTGCCTGCCGGGTACGCACCGCAGTTCTGTGCAACAATACAGCAAGTATACGTTTTTTTAACAAAATGGAGTGGAATATTAATAAGATATCAGAAAAATATATCAGCGTCTGGATAGATAAACCCTATGAAAATCGCTGAGCTTCACTTAATCTAAGATGTTTGTAAAAATAATATTTTAGACATTTCAATTTTATAAATTCAAAATGAATAAACAGCAACGAAATGAATATGAACTGAGATTCCAGGAAACGTTCGGGGCTACTGCCGCACGTTCTTTTAGTCTAGGCCGCCAAGCATTAGTAATATTGCTCAAGGCCCTTGATATAGATAGCGGCGATAGAATAGGAGTTTGCAGTTTTACTTGTTTAAGTGTGGCTGAAGCCATAAAAGTATGCGGCGCTACGCCTGTATACCTTGATGTAGATAAGTATCTGTGCATAGACCATCAGGAAATCTTAAAGCATCAGGCAGGCTCACTTAAAGCGGTTATTCTCCAGCATACTTTCGGTCTTCCGGGACAATTAGAGAAACTTTTGTCGGCTTGCAAAGAAATTGAGGCCACTGTCATTGAGGATTGTGCTCACTCGCTAAGTTGCTCCTGGAAAGGTAAGCCCTTAGGTGCATTTGGAAAAGGCTCTATATATAGTTTTCAATGGGGCAAGCCTTACTCAACCGGCCAAGGCGGGATGTTAACAGTCAACTCTGAGGATTTACTCGAAAAAGTAGACCATAAAATAGAAAAGTTCGCACTACCAGCCTCAAAGAAATCTGCGTTACTTTTGGAATGCAAAAGACGGCTATATTCCATACTTGGCGACCAAAAGTTAGCAGCTTACCTTCGAGGAATCTACAGTCAGGCTAGAGACATAGGGCTTATAAAAAGATCTTCTAAAATGGAAGATAAGTTCAAGTTTTACCCTGGCTATGTCAGACTAGCAGATTCCCTAACCACAAAAGCCGGCCTGAAACAACTAAGAAATTGGCCCAAACTAAAACAACTCAGGCGGGAAAACACTGAGATGATTGAAGATTATTTTAATAAGGCTGGTTTGCCTCTTTGGCCAAAACCTAAAGAGGCAGATGTTACTTTCTTAAGATATCCTTTACTAACACTTAAAAAAACGCAGATAATAGAAAAAGCTCGTAAAAGAAGATTAGATATTGCGGGCTGGTATTCAAGCCCTGTACATCCACTTAAAGGAGGAAATCTTGTCAAGGTTGATTACCAAAACCAAAGCTGTAAAAATGCAGAAAAAATAATCAGCCGATTGATACATATACCAACAGGAGTATCCTTAAATGAAAAACTTTTGAAAGAAATGTTAGAAATTATTGCGCAAAATAATTAAAAATTAAATCTCAAATTCATTAGGTTTAATTATGGCTGAAACTTCAAATAACAAATATGCAAAGTTTTTAAAAGAACAGGGAAGCTATGTAATTAATGTTGGTGGTGTTGACTGGTATGACTACGGCGGTTTTATGATGCCCGCATATCTGCCACACTGTGTTCCTGCAATATCTGAAGAAGTGGCAACAAAAGTATTGAAAATATCGGGACGACCTTTTGCAAGATGGTCCAGTAAGTTTGGGGAAGTCAACAAAAGTACGTGGTGGTGTATAATCAAAAGAAAACCGTGGAAGCTTGAGGGCATTAAAGACCGTGGCAAACGGTATAAAATTAGAAAAGGAAAAAAAAGTTTTTTTGTTCGTCCTTTAACTATTGAGGAAATCTTAAATGATTGTCCGAGAGTAACACAGTTAGCAACAACTCGTTACAAAACAAAAACCGAATTGGAAACACCCGAGACCCTTGAAAGGTCAGTCAATGCCTCTCAAAAAGTTCCTGGCGTGATCGAATATCTCGGTTGTTTTTGCAATGCTACTAATACACTTGCAAGTTTTTCTGAAAATTACATTCAGGATGATGCTGTATTTTGTAATATTATCAGACATGACCCTGCGTTTTTGAAAAAGAATTCCAGTTATGCCTTTGTTGATGGGATGTTAAATTATTATTTGAACGAAAAACAATTTGCGTATCTGACGAATGGTTGGCGAAATATTTATCATGAAACGGAGTTCCATGATCATTTGATAAGTGTTTTTGGGTATATAAAAGAATACTCGCTACTGAATACAATTTATTCGCGGCCTTTCGAGCTCGCCGTAAAAACTGCATATCCGTTCCGAGCTATCATTGGGGCCTTATGCCGAAAAGGAACAAATAGCTATTTAGACAAAATAGCCGCTGTTTTACGACAGGAAGAAATAGCAAAATCTTGTCACAAATCTTGAATGAAAAATAAAACCAACAAATTCGTAGCTTGCATTTTCATATTGGGGATGTTTTGCTCCAAAAGTTTAGCAATAGCTCAAAGCAAAAATGAGCTTAAATCTGAAAATTCCATTCTTTTTAATGGTGGATATTCTGTCGGCAGAGAAAAAGGTAAAGTTGGTGAAATGCCCAGACGACAGAATCAGATATTTCCTCGATATTGGAATCAAGGAAGTTCGGGAGACCATATTAACAAGGGCTATTTCAAATGCCAAAAGTCTTGGTGCCAATGTTCTTAATTTGGACAATTGGAACTATAAGTCATTTGGCCTGCTGGGCAAACAAGAGAGCTATGGGCTCAGAAGAACCTGGTTTTGCTTAAACGAGCCAGAGAATTAACAAACCTCCATAATCTTAAACTTGTGATTAATCAAGCGTCTCCTCTCCAGCACTGGCACGTCTTTGCCCCATATCTTGATGGCATTTCTTATGAAATGGCTGCACATCGTAATACTTTGAAGAGAAAAGATTGGTACAAACTTGAGTTGGATACTTATGCGAAGATGATGGAAATGGGCAAAAGTATTTTTCTGTATACTTATGCAAGACCTGATTCCCCAAGAAAAGCCTGGGATCCTGATGGCAGAAAAGTAGCTATTACCGCGATGCTTGTTATGCCTGCTAATAATCCTCATTGGGGTGGTATATATATTAGTCCTCCTACATACGAGGTGTGGCCTACAGGGGGCTGGGCGATGTGGCCTGAACAACTTGGTAAACCGCTTGGGGTGAGAAAATGGAGTGATAATATCGTCACAAGGGAATTTGAAAACGGTTTAATATCAGTAACTACTGGCGCTGCTCCTGAATTCAGCATAAAATTCAATTATTAACTGATGAATTCTTACCGTCTTTTTCTAAAAAACACTAAGCTGCCTATTCCCAATAAGAAAATTGTTCCAGGCTCCGGATTTTGGATTAACTCCGGATTTGGGATTAACCCAGACACACTGTCCAGCCAATTATCGGGGTCAGCTTTAAAAAAGTATAATGTTTGATCAAGCTCAAAATAGTTTGTTGGATAAGCCAAGCCATGTGCATCCTGCATAATAAAATACAGTTTATTATCAATTGACCGATCCCAGATGAAAGATAGTAACCCAACATCTTCATCGCTTGTAACTATTGATAGTATGCCATCTCCATTCAATGGATCATATTGAGCAACTATATTGGAAGCTTCAAGACCAACGGCTATGTTGTCATCTTTATTAGTATTACCGGTGAAAAGGCGAGAACCCTTACTGTCGAATCCGGCATAACTAATCATACGATTTGTCCTTGAGCCTAGAAATCCGTAGAAATTTTTTACAGTTTTTGAAGCATCAAGACCTTCGAATGTAATGTGTTCATTAGACCAATCAGGTGTGATAGTCATCGTAGAAGTTAGCTTGTAAGCACCACCAAGTATGGAAGTCCGTGAAAATTCGATGTGATTGCCGTAATATGATTGGCCATCAGAAAGATATTGCTCGGTCCCATCCACTAAAAGCCTAACATTCAGCAATTGTTCATTACCATGTTTGCTGCCCGCCCACTGCTCATCAACTCTTATAACAGAACCTTGAGCGCTGCCATGGTTGTTACTGATATATCGTCCTGCCTTGGAAGTCTTGCTAACTGTCCAGGCATATTGGGGATCCAATGATACGACATGGTCGTCAGCTATTAACGTTATTTCAGCTGATAGAGAATTCGTAGCAATTAATACAAAAGCAACTGCTACACATAAAACCGAAATTGAGAATTTTGAATTTGCAGAAAACATATTAATCCTTCGATGTTATTTATTGTCAATAAGCTCTATAAAATTGAGACCACAACTCAACCGAAAACTCAACGGTCTTTGCTGCTAGATTGCCACATAACTACTAACAGAAAAGAAAAAACTGAATCCCTTACGCTCCTTGCTTCGCTTGAGTTTCCCTCACCCCATAAAGATATTTTTAGTTTACCAGATAATAGATAAAAGTCAAGAAAAAAATATTTTTTTCAGATAACACCCAATGGCTCTTCGAAATAGGGTTTAGCATGAAATAAATAGTATATCGAAACGATTTTAGGATGTATTGGTCTACTGTAGGAGAAAACCTGAAATTTGAAGTAAAATTTGAATATTGATTATCCTTCGGTTTTTCTCATTTTCCCCCTCAAACCTTCCATTTTCAGGTAGCCCTTTTTCCAGACAACGATTCCAGATACTATGAAAACAAGCACGTAAACAATCAGAGCATATCTTGTTCTTATCTGACTCATTGCAAGGCCAATTAGCGCGTAAACCCCCGCCAGCACATAGCAAATAGCTACAGTTTTTTTAAGCGGTATGCCTCTATCAATCATCTGGTCATAGATATGTCCGCGGTCGGAGACGAATAGAGGTCTTTTATTTAAAAATCTCCTTACAAAGGCTACGGCGGTATCAAGAATTGGCAAACCAAACACTACTATTGAGGCTATCCACCAGCGTGGTATTTGCTCTGCGAAAAGGAGCATTAGTGCTGCGGCCACAAATCCAAGCAGCATGCTGCCTGCGTCGCCCATAAATATTTTGGCTGGATATCTATTGAAAGGCAAAAATCCGAAAACACCTCCTACAAGTCCAAGGCAAAGTATTATGCGCACAGGGTCACCAACATCGCTAAAACCCCATGTTGCCAAGTGAGTTGCCAATATCAACATCGCCAGTGTGATAATCGCGGTTACCCCTGCACAAAGACCATCAAGGCCATCAAGCAGATTCAGGGAATTTGTCGCACCAAGAACGAAAAATATCACAACGATAACTCCAAGACCCGTTTCGAGGATTGCCGGCATCTGCCAGCCTAAAACATCTGCAAAGTGATGCAGGGCAGGTTTTATGCCCGCCATAATTATGAATAGAGCAGCAGTGACCTGGCCAAGAATCTTTTGCCATGGTTTTATATTGCATATATCATCTACCACCCCGATGAAACAAGCAATTGAAGCCCCTGTCAATATTCCGAGCAGCCATTTAAATACCACCCCAAACTCTGGCATACCTTTCATTTGATACAGTCCTGCAAAGATTCCAAAGGTAAGTCCGATGAGAATGCCCAGGCCTCCAAGATACGCGATTGGTTCTTTGTGGGTTTTCACCAAATCATCAGGCCTGTCTACTATGCCAAGCTTCAATGCCACCTTTTTACAAAGCCAAGTAGCTGCTAAGCTGCAAACAAATGAAGAGACCAGCACTGGCCAAAATCCCAACACCCAAGTTATGCTTCTGTCCGGACCTATTATTTTTTCGAATATCATTTAAATTTTGCCTATATCGTTAAGCTTACAACCTCCCTATGCAGGTAAACAGAACATTGATTTTGTTTTGTTTGCTCGATATTGATTTGGCCATATTTTTCAAGACCTATTAGCTAACAATCGAATATCTGGCAATTTATCGGATATAGATAAATTTGTCCAGCTTGTTGATTTACAGCTTTGGTTGACATTGAAGCAAAATCCAGATAGATTATTATCCCAATATATTATCGACAGTTGTGATGTAGTGCTTTAAAGTACAAATAGGGCTAAAAGAATGGTTTTTTATAATTTTTTCAAACGTTGCCTGGATATTGCTATTTCATTATCAACAATACTTATTTTGTCATCCGTTTTTGTCGTTTTGATTATAGCCATCCGATTAAGCAGGAAAGGGCCAAAAAACGTTAAGTCCTTTACTTTATGCAAGTTACGTACCATGAAAATCGATATTGATCCATTTGGGGCCTGGCCCAAATCGGGTGAAGATTCTCGCTTGACGGGAATAGGCAAATTCATGCATGAGCATTCTCTTGATGAACTGCCTCGGCTTTTTAACGTACTGAAGGGTAACTCGTGAGGAAAAACTTGAACTGGATGTAGAATACATGGAGAAAGCAAGTCTTAGGACCGATTTAAAAATTATACTGGCAACTTTTAGCCAGATATTCGGCAGGAAAAGCATATACGAAAAACGATATTCAGAAAACGAAGAAATACGAGGGCAGAACAGTTGAGAGATAACAAATATTTTATTGCAGCATTAATTTACGTTTTTGTGTTTGGCAATTATTGCTTCGCCTTGAATCCCAACGAAATACTTATCATCGCTAATTCCAACAGCGACGCTTCGGTTCGCATCGCAGAATATTACAGCCAGAAAAGAGCTGTGCCAAAAGAAAATATTTTATCATTGCCTTTGCCAGCATCGGCTATTGAAACTATAAGCAGGACAGAATACCAAAAGCAATTGTCAGAACCAATTCGCAAGAAACTTTCCGAACCAGAATTTAAAGGAAAAATCCGATGCCTGCTCACAACATATGGCATACCTTTTAAAGTTGATCAAAGAGGTATGCTTAAAGGTGAAGAAGAAAATCTTAAAAAACTTCAAAAAACAAAGGAAGTGAAATTTGGTCTTTTGAAGGAGATATTCGATAGTCTCAGGCTTATGGGCCGAACATCCACTCCCAAAAAGGTTGTCGACGAATCAACTTCAATAAAAACACTTCTGGGCTATATAAATTTTGAAATCGGAAGAACTCTTACGCGTATCGAGGTTATATCTGATACTACTGAAAAAACAGAACATTATAAAAAATGGCTGAAACTCTACGAGCAAGTCAATGGCAGAATCCAGACATTTGTTCTTGCCAGGCAAAAACCATATTTGCCCAATAATTTTACTGAGGCGGATAAACTTGAATTCAATCATAACAAACAGTTGATGAATGAGGCCGAAAAAGCCTATTGGAGCATTTCAAAAAAGTTTGAAAGTAGTTACTATAAGATTGCCGAAGAAACCTGGGGACTAAAAGGTTTGTTTACTCGGCTGAATATTGATATCGACTATCTGACAGGCAGAGAAACCAATGCGGCAGTTGACAGCGAGCTTTCGATGGTATTATTCAATGATTATAAGCTCCATCGTTGGCAGAAAAATGAATTAAAAAATCGAATATTTTTCTTTGGAACCAAGACGCTTATGGTTTGCCGGCTTGATGGTCCAGGAGAAGACATTGCAATCAAGCTTGTTGATAAGGCGATAGAAGCTGAGAAAAACGGATTAAATGGCGTCGCTTATATTGACTCAAGAGGCCTGGTGGACAACGAAGGGCTTTATTCTGAGGGCTATTTCGATAAATCGCTACAGGATACCGCGAAGCTGATAAGGGCTCGGACCGATATGCAAGTGATGGAAAATCGCCGCAAAAGCCTTTTTATGCCGGGCCAATGCCCAAACACCGCTTTGTATTGCGGCTGGTACAGCTTGCAAAAATATATCGATGCATTCGATTTTGTCGAAGGTGCCATAGGATTTCATATTGCAAGTTGGGAGGCAGTACACCTGCGTGATGCCAACAGTACCGAGTGGTGCCCTTCGATGCTTAAAGACGGCGTGGCTGCGACTATTGGCGCCGTGGCGGAACCATACCTTGCGGCAATTCCAGAACCAAGAATGTTTTTCTCAGAGCTTTTAAGTGGAAGATGTCTGGTGGAAGCATATTACAAAACCAAGCCTTACAATTCATGGCAGATGATTCTGATTGGCGACCCCCTATACATACCATTTCCTAAGCGAAAATCATTATAGCAACCTGCACCTGCACTGACACTTCTCTAAAGATATCTTATTCCTGTAATCTGGAAAATTTGTTCTTACACAAAATAATAAGATATGAAATTATCACAGTAAGTAATATTCCTGTTGAAGCTGTAACAATATCAACCACCCATATCTGCTTGCCAAAAAATATAGAAAATAGCTTAACGACCATCAAAAAAATTGTCGGCACAGCGATAGCTTCTATGAACCATTTGCATTTAGATCTTTGCAATGGCAAGAATCTCTGCATATTTTGAACCCACAACAGGCTCAAGACCGCATAGGCCAGGAAGTGAAATCCGGCATTTATGACAGGAACTGAACCAATCATATTGGTATGTGAAAGGTTCGTTATAACAAAGATAAAAATACCTGCTATTATCAACGAAGCAGGCCAGAAGCTAAAAATTGTAAGCAATATAAGACTTGTAATCGCACCTGTAAAATCTGCAAGAAAATCAAACAGATCGGGGGTTCGGCCTACATAATGCTGGAGCCATTCATCCATTGCGCCATACCAGACCATCAAGGCAAGTGTCCACCATATCGCGGGCTTTTTCCAGTTTACCTTGTTATATGGACTGATTGCATGCCACCACAAGAAGCCCAGGGCCATATAAGCAAGGTAGTGCATGGTTTTATCGGACATTCGTGCCTTGGACACCCAACCTGGTAATTGAGGAATGTGTGTGGCAATAAAAATGGCCGGCCAATATAACAACAATAATATCAAAACTGTTTTATGTCGGCGAGCTAGAGGCAAAGGCAAATTTTCCTTCCTGGGCAAATCATCGTGTAATTATGAAATCGTTTTTTTAACGCTCTTTACTTTAATTTTAACCAGTATTAGCTTATGATGTAACCGCTTTATCGTAAGAATTTGGAGAAAATCACATGTTTGACTCACTTATGCATACGATCGCAAATGCTTTCGTTGAACAACTCAGCAAGAATCCGGGTTGGGGTATTGTTGGATTCACAGGGCAGGCAGTGTTCGGTTCCAGATTTATCCTGCAGTGGATAGCGAGCGAATACAAAAAAAAATCACATGTACCCAGAGCTTTCTGGTATCTTTCACTTGTTGGCAGTTTAATTCTGCTTACATATTCGATACACAAACAGGACCCGGTGTTCATTCTGGGCTTTTCATTAAATACTTTTATCTATATTCGTAATATTCACCTGATTTACAAACACGATAAAATCGGCCAGGTAACGCCGATAGAAAAAGACGAAGACTGATCATAAGAACATTAATCCGGTTCCAGGTTTAAATTATTTTTCACAAGCCTTTTTCGAAGGAAACACAAGATAGGCTGGATTTAAAAAGCTTGTCTGGCAAGCTGGAACGTACTTATAATATCAGGGAATAAACAATACAAATTATTGGACAGAAAGTCTCTGAAGGTTAGACTCATGAAACGAATAGTTTGCCTCACAACAATATTTGTTCTGATTACCAGCAGCATTTGTATGGCCCAATATGGCCGACGGCCCGCAAGGCGTGAGCCGATATTTGTACCTCTTGAGAAACTGCTGCTTCCTGAGCCGGATAAAATAGGCACTGCAACACTCGAACAGACCCTTGTTTCAGTGGTAAATACAACAGCATTCAGCTCTGAGCCGCTGGATCTGAAACTGATAGGTCAACTCGCATGGGCAGGAGCGGGTGTACTGCAAAAAGAACAACAAGCAGAAGCTGCCAGGCCGGCAATAATACAGGAAATGCCGATAGAGCTTTATATAATTATTCCAACCGGCGTTTACAGATATAACCCGATCATACACGGCTTGGAAAAAAACATAGAAGATGATATACGAAGCAGACTTTCCGCCACCGCTGCCAGGGGCAACCTGCTTGATAGAGCACCATGCAACATTGTTGTTGCCGGCTCAAGTCAGAGACTAGCTGGCAAAAGTCATGTTGATACTACCAAATTAATGCATCTTCAAATCGGCAGAGCGGGGCAACGAATCCGACTACAAGCAGCGAGTCTGGGCTTGAGTTTGTCAGAAGTTACTAATTTTCAACAAAGCCAGGTAAAGAGGCTTTGCGGGCTTGCGCCAAATCAGGTGCCGGTTTTAATTATTGCTACTGGTTTTGCGCCAGGAGTATCGGCAACAACTATAGAAAAAGCCCCTAAAAGTACTTCTCCGGGATACTCTCCAAAAACTGCACTAGTGGTATCTATCGGCGACAAGTTTCATGATACGCAACTTTTCGACACGATGGATGTTTTAGCTTCGGGCGGAGTTAAAACTGAGTTAGTAAGCTGGGAGGCTGGAATAATTAAGGGAATGCGTGACGGAACTGCTGAAGCTTCTGCGTCAATTGAAGATGTTATTGTGGCTAACTACGACGCGGTTGTTTTCATTGGCGGTACAGGCGTTAGAAAATATTACGAAAACCGATTAATTTTGGATATAGTCCGACAGGCCGCAAACAGGGGCAAAGTTTTAGCAGCGATCGGCCGGACACCACCGGTTTTAGCTAATGCCGGAATCATGAACGGAATACGAGCAACAAGTTACTACAGTCAAAGAAGATATCTCATTGATGCGGGGGCTTTGTTTACCGCTAATGCTGTTGAACGAGACGAATTGATAGTTACAGCCAGAGATGAAAAAGCAGCAAGCCAATTTGGAAGAGCGATAATAGACGCTCTCGCGCGAAAGTCCGTATCTGAGCCTAATGAGTTGGAGCAACAAACCGGTCGATATGATGTGAAAAAACCTCGAATACCCCAAGGATGGTAATGATTTGGGGCGAAAGTTTCATAAGTTTTTCCACGTACCTCAACAACCAAATCTAGAATCAAACAACCGGTTATCTTCTTACGGGTATTTCCTTTTCCGCGAGATAGTCTTTAACCTGCTTTATCGAATATTGGCCGTAATGGAAAATCGAGGCTGCCAAAACGGCGTCGGCCTTTCCATCTTTTATTACCTCTACCATACTATCAAGCGAACCTGCCCCACCAGATGCGATGATCGGGATATTTACAGCCTCAGCTACCGCCCGCGTCAACTCAACGTCATAACCTGCCTTTGTGCCGTCAGCATCCATCGAAGTTAAAAGTATCTCCCCCGCCCCGAGTTTTTCAGCTTTGACTGCCCATTCGATTACATCAATATCGGTGGGTTCGGAACCAGCTTTGACACATACATGCCATTTATTTTTTTGTGACGTATCACGGCGTGCATCGATAGCAAGGACTACGCATTGGTTGCCAAAACGCTCAGCAGAAGCAGCGATCAAATCCGGATTCTGCACGGCTGCGGTGTTTATGGAAACTTTTTCAGCACCGCTTCGCAGCAGAATATCTATTTCGTCAGCTGTGCTTATTCCACCACCTACAGTGAATGGGATAAAGATGTTTTCAGCAACTTTTTCGACCAGCTCAACAATGGTCTTTCGAGAGCGGATGGTCGCGGTAATATCCAAAAATACCAACTCGTCCGCCCCTTCATCACTATAGCGCCCGCCAAGTTCCACGGGGTCGCCTGCATCGCGAAGGTTCAAAAAGTTAACACCTTTGACCACCCGATTATCTTTTACATCCAGGCAGGGAATAATTCTTTTTGTCAGCATTGTTCAGTTTTTCCGTTTACAAATCATTTCAAAATTCCGCAACACGTCAAGTCCCACGGGCCCGCTTTTTTCCGGGTGAAACTGAGTACCATAAATATTGTTCTTCTGCACTGAAGCTGCAATATCAATGCCATAATCGGCATACGCAATCCTGGCATCGGAATCTTTTACGTCAGCATAGTAAGAATGCGCGAAGTAAAAGTGGTTCTGGTTTTCAAGACCTGCGAACAGTTCCATGCCTTCGGCGTGCCGTACCATGTTCCATCCCATGTGGGGAACAGTTTCTTCGGCAGGAAGCGGTATTACATCGCCTGAGATCAAGCCGAGACCACCATGGCGGCCATGCTCTGCGCTATGGTCAAAAAGCAATTGAAAACCGACGCAAATGCCTAAAATGGGCTTACCCTGAGCGGCTGCGGTTTTTATTAATTCTGCCGTAGCACCAAGCGCTTTTATAGCATAGCCAAAGGCTGCCACGCCGGGCAAAATTATACCATCAGCGCTTTCGATATCGCCGCCCATACAGCTAAGCTTTGTCTGACATCCGATATGCCTAAGGGCGTTGCAGACGCTTTTTACATTTCCAACATTGTAATCAATAACAACTATCATAAAACAACTCGTTTTTTATTCATAATATTGGCTGGTATAAAAGTTCGTTATTGGTAGTCTCCTATCTTTGCCAAATGCTTTTGGAGTAATTTTTATGCCAGGCGGAGACTGCCTCCTTTTGTACTCGTTGCGGTCGACCATCTTAATAATTCGATTAACGGTATCCTGCGGCAAACCCTCCTGGGCCAATTGCTGGGCGGATTTATCTTCTTCCACATAGCCTTTGAGGATTTTATCAAGCAAATCATAGTCAGGTAGCGCGTCGCTGTCTTTCTGGTTCGGCTTTAATTCCGCACTCGGAGCCCGTTCGATCACACTCGTTGGTATTATATCAGTAGAACTGATTTTGTTTATATACCTTGAAAGCTCATAGACCTTCGTTTTTAGCAAGTCTTTAATAACAGCAAAGCCGCCCGCCGTATCGCCATACAAAGTTGCATAGCCAACAGCGGTTTCGCTTTTATTTCCGGTTGTCAGCACCAGCCAGCCGAACTGATTGCTAAGCGACATCAAAATTTTGCCTCGGATTCTGGCCTGAAGATTTTCGAAGGCAACACCTTTGTTGTCCCAGCCGGGTATGGAATTTAAAGTATTGTCAAACGTTTCAAGAACCTCGGCTATCGGCACGGTATATAATTTGATACCAAGGTTTTCTGCGGTTCTTTCAGCATCGTAAATCGTTTCCGGACTGTTGAATTTCGAAGGCATGGTCACGCCGGTAACATTATCGGCTCCCAAGGCGGCAACCGCAATAACCGCGGTCAGTGAAGAATCTATCCCTCCGCTAAGACCTATAACAACTTTTTTGAAGTTGTTTTTTCTGACATAATCGGCGGTTCCTAATATAAGAGCTTGGTAAACTTCTTCGAGCACATCAATCGGCTCGGAAACAAAATCGCTTACAGGAACTATGTTTGTTTTTGCGCCATCGGTTTCGATGTCGGCAATCAATAAATCCTGCTGAAAAGCTTTTGCCTGCATTACGACCGCCCCTGCCGAGTCGAGGAACATACTCTGGCCATCGAAAACCAGCTAGTCCTGAGCGCGTATAAGATTGCAATCTGCCAGTGCGCGGTTAAATGTTTTAGCAGCTTTGCTGAGTATTTCTCGTCTTTGGTTGATCTTGCCCATATGAAATGGAGAGGCCGAGATATTAAGGACGAGATTCTTTTTGCCAGCGTTTTTCAAAAAATCTGCCAGCCATTCATACTCCCACGCATCTTCACAAATTGTAAGGGCTATGCCGAAACCCTTGGCATCAATTATTACGGGTTCAGAGCCTGGCTGAAAATATCTCCGCTCATCAAAAACACCGTAATTGGGAAGCAGGCACTTCCGATAAATATACTTTACCAATCCAGCCTGCAGAACCGCCATCGAATTGTAACATTTGTCCTCATAGCTTTCTGCAAAACCGACAACGATCGTAAGGTCGCGACATTTGGCAGCAAGTTTTTCAACAGCTAGATGATTGTCTTCCAGAAAATGTTTCTTGAGCAGGAGGTCTTCCGGCGGGTAACCACAAATCGCCATTTCAGGAAACACCAGCAAGTCGACCTTGTCCTTGACAGCCTGATCGTAAATTTGGCGCATCCGGTCGGCATTACCTTCCAGATCGCCCAGGCTCGCGTTAAACTGTCCGAGTGCGATTCGCACTGGCATAATTATCTCCCGCCCGAAAAATCAAACGGAAAGGGGGGGATTCGAACCCCCGGTACCCTGACGGGCACACCGGTTTTCGAAACCGGCTCGATAAGCCACTCCGACACCTCTCCGGGCATTTCTGCAACAATTGTAATAATCTATAGTTACGCCTGTGATTTTGCAAGGATATTACATGGAGCCGGTAACGCTTGAAATTCGAAAAATAGGCAGTTGCCAATATCTCAGTAATTTTTGTTGAAAATGGCCAGACGGTCTTCTACAATTGCAAATTCTAATTTTCAGTTTTAAGGAAGGGCAATTCTGAAATGATGTATGTCATACCAGCCATCGATTTAAGAAAAGGCAAATGTGTAAGGCTCATCCAGGGTGAATATCACAAGCAGATAACTTACCAGAACGACCCAGTCGAACAGGCAAAACAGTTCGAGGCAGCAGGAGCACAATGGCTGCACGTGATAGATCTGGATGGAGCGAAAATCGGCAAACCGGTCAATTCCGAAATCATCAAAACAATAACCAGTGCATCGGGGATGAAGGTCGAAGTTGGTGGTGGAATTCGCAGTGAAGAGACCATAAAACAAATGCTCGACATTGGGGTCGAAAGAGTGATTGTCGGCACAAAGGCTATAAACGAATTCGACTGGTTTCACGATATGGCTAATAAGTTTGCAGGCAAAATCGTTTTAGGTCTGGACGCAAGAGGCTCGAAAATAGCCATACAAGGCTGGACCGAAGAAAGCACCCAGAAAATCCTTGAGTTTGCATTAAAGGCAGCAAAACTTCCACTGGCGGCAATAATCTACACCGACATCGACAAAGACGGAATGCTGGCTGGGCCAAACTTCGAACAAACAGAAACCATCGCCGAGTCTGTGAACATTCCGGTTATCGCATCAGGAGGGGTAACAAAAATCAGCGACGTGGAAAAACTGGCTCAATCGGGTGTGATTAGCGGGGCGATAATCGGAAGGGCATTGTACGAAGGCACTATCGACCTGGCAGAGGCCATAAAGGCCGCAGAATACGCAACCGAATAGGCCGCAGGCTGAATAATCGCTTAGCCATCACTTTTCTTACCAAACAATCGCTATCGTAAATCCGTATTGAGTTGTGTCGCCTTTGGTGTTATAATATTTATTGCAGGTTAGCTTTTTTAAAACTTAATACGGGGGCGAATGGCTTCGACCGGACGGATTGATAGGTAAGTTGCATGCCCAGGATGTCGGTTGGCCTGGATAATCATCCGGCAAAAAATTAACTGGTAACACACAGTTACGTTTGGCTGCCTAATTGAGCGGCCCGTCCTGCCAGACTTTTCCTGCGGGCTTGGTAAGGGCGCAAAACAGCGGGATAGGCTTACAGGTTTTTTCGGGCCTGTAAGGCGAAACTTACGAAATAGCCAACTCAAAAGCCTGTCGTTGGGCGGTTGATGAGGCGAAATTTAAATAAACGACTATGCATGTAGAAGCTTATCTTGAAATGTCTCGGGACGGGGGTTCGAATCCCCCCGCCTCCATTCTGTGTCGCCCCCTTGAAGAAGGGGATGAGAACCTCGCAGATGCGCAGCAGATGCTACGGGGGTTTGACACGCCGAAGGCGAGCCTCGTGCCTTTTCGAGAATCCCCCCGCCTCCATTTTCTGGCACACTCATGCCAGAAAATGTCCTGAGCTTGTCGAAGGGCATATCCCAATAGCGAGCAACGCGAGTCGAGGGGCATAAATAATCATGTGGTATGTTTATATTCTTCAATGTTCGGATAAAAGTTATTATATAGGACATGCTAACAACCTAAGTGAGCGTGCTAAGAGGCACAATGCCGGCAGAACAGCACGATGGACAGCATGCAGATTACCTGTTAAGTTGATGTATAGTGAAATATTTGCAACAAAGCAGCAAGCAGTAAATCGCGAACGGCAAATCAAAAGATGGTCCCAGAGTAAAAAAGAGGCATTAATCGCTGGAGATATTGGAAAACTCAGGAAGCCAAGCAAGTCACTTCGAAAGCAAAATTAATGTCTTTGGCAAATGCACACCGTTTATGTTTATAATAAAGCCCACACTTTGGCACATTTTTTTCTCATTTTGGCACCGAGAAACATCAGTAATTTAGCTTGACCAAAAAGTTAACTTACTTTAAGCTTCCAAAAAGAAACGTTTTGTTTTACACTGTGGACAAATCCAGGTGCTTAGCTCTTTGCAAAGTCCCGAATAGTTATAAGTTTGACTGACAGGAAACAATAAAATATGAGCCTTAAGAAGATGCCAGCACTCCGGATAGGGAATTTGAAAGCTGATGTACCAATTGTCCAGGGAGGCATGGGGGTCGGAATTTCGCTATCAGGTTTAACTTCAGCGGTTGCAAATGCCGGCGGGGTAGGTGTTATCGCTACTGCTGGAATTGGCCAGTCTGAGCCGGATCATTTTACGAATTTCAAAGAAGCAAACAAAAGAGCCTTGCGGAAAGAAATCCAAAAATCAAAAGCCAACACGGACGGCCTTGTCGGTGTAAATATAATGGTTGCCCTCTCAGATTTCGACGAACTTGTGCAATGTTCTGTGGAAGAGGAAGCGCATTTGCTTTTTCTTGGGGCAGGCCTTCCAATAAGGCTCCCGGAGACATTGCCGCTGGACAAGTTAGCAGAACTGACTACTAAATTTGTCCCTATCGTATCTTCAGGCAAAGCAGCCAAAATTATTTTTAGAGCGTGGGCAAAACAGTTCAACCATATACCCGATGCTGTAGTTGTAGAAGGACCATTAGCTGGCGGACATCTCGGTTTCAAAAGAGAGAATCTTGATAACCCTGACTATGCGCTGGAAAAAATACTGCCGGAAGTGATCTCTGCAATAAAACCTTACGAGAAACAATTTAATAAAACTGTCCCTGTAATTGCAGCGGGAGGAATATATACAGGTGCCGACATCCATAAGTTTATGCAGTTAGGCGCTCAGGGTGTGCAGATGGGAACCAGGTTTGTTGCAACTGATGAATGTGACGCATCTCAGAAATTTAAGGATGCGTATGTAAACTGCAAAAAAGAAGATATTGTCATAATTGACAGCCCCGTAGGACTGCCGGGAAGGGCAATATGGGACACATTTCTCAAGAGGGTCTCCTCAGGAATTAAAGAAACTTTCAAATGCCCATGGAAGTGCCTGAGAAGTTGCGATTTTAAGAATGTGCCGTATTGCATCGCTCTTGCATTGGTCAATGCCAAAAAAGGTGACCTTGTAGATGGATTTGCTTTTGCCGGAGCCAACACCTATCGAGTTGATAAGATCATGTCTGTAAAAGAACTTGTTGATACGTTGACTGAAGAATATATAGCCGTAGCAACGCAGTAACCAATAGCAACTAAAATGACGACGGTCTAAGCCCCAAGCAAATCCGACAACGCTCCTATTACCAAAACGCTTCAATCCACCATCTGTAATCAAGCAACAGCGTTTATCTCAAATCCGGCATTCTACATTGACGTTGTAACAGGCGCCTTATAAAGCTATAATGGCCCGCATAATTTACTGTAAAAATGCAGAAGGAAACTGAAAAATGAATTTTAATCGGCGGCAGTTCTTAAAAAAAATCGGAAAAGGAGCACTCACCGCGGGATTAACAACTTCTATTGCCGGGTGTTTGCCGGAGCAAGCCTCTGGCGCAAACCCCAGCCTTAACAAAATAAGCCAATTGCCTAATATCCTTATGATAACCTGTCACGACATCGGTCAGCACCTCGGCTGTTACGGAATCGAAACGGTACACACCGAAAACCTTGACAGATTGGCTGCGAAAGGATGCCGATTCGAAAACTTTTATGCCACCACACCCGTTTGCACACCCAGCCGAGGCTCATTACATACCGGCAGATACCCCCAGTCTAACGGCCTGATGGGGCTTGCCCACGAGCCTTGGGGCTGGCGGTTTAAGCCCGGCGAAAAACACACCGCTGCAATACTCAAAGACGCAGGCTATGAAACTTACCTGATCGGCCTGCAGCACCTTATAAGAGACAAGGATCCAGGCATATTCGGCTACGACCACCTCGTTAGCAAAAAGCACGTACCTGCCGAAAATATTGAAGAAGCTAAGAAGCTTTTCCAAAAAGCAGGATCAAGCAACAAGCCGTTTTTTGCAAAGGTAGGTTTTTTTGAAGTTCACCGGAAATTCGAAAACGGCAAAGACCAGTCGAAGGGCGTGCACATACCACACTTCCTGAAAGACACTCCCGAAATTCGCGAAGACCTGGCCCGATTTCAGGGATCCATCCGCTTTTTTGATAAATGTGTTGGCGAAATTCTCGATGCTTTGGAAAAAAGCCATGCCGCTGATAATACATTGGTGATATTCACATCCGACCACGGCATACCATACATCGGTGCCAAATGGATTCTATACGAATCGGGGATTAGAATTCCTTTGATTATGTATTGGCCCGGCACGAGACTGACAGGCGGCAAAGTTTACACTCAACTTGCCAGCAACGTCGATGTCCTGCCGACGATTCTTGACCTTATCGGTGAGCCGATTCCAAAAAATATTCAGGGCGTCAGCTTTAAAGACCTGCTTACAGGCCAAGAGACCGGCCAGGTTCGAGACGCTGTTTATGCCCAGTATGTAAGCCACGCACTTCGAGACACCACCTCACGATGCATCCGCACCGAACGCTACAAGCTCACCCGTTACTTCGAGCCGGGCAGAAACATCGTTTTTCCAACCGATGTCAACCCGCAAGAACTTGCCGCTCATACCGCAAGACCCCAAAGAAAAGGAAAACGCCCCGTGGCTCAGCTTTTCGATTTACAGCAAGACCCGCACGAACGAAACAACCTCGCTCAAAATGCTAAATACGCTGAGATAGCCAAAGACCTGTCAAATCGACTGTGGAAATGGATGGAAGAAGTTGACGACCCGGTTCTCAAAGGACCCATCGTAACGCCCTACTATCTCGAAGCCATGCAGGACTACGAACGATTCAAAAAAGAAAAATGATACTTTATCCAATTCCCAGAAGGTTATTCTGTTTTAGCATTTTCCGAATTGCTTTCCGCAGGTGGTTTTTCAGCATGTTGTAACGCGATCGTGCGGGATAATTTGGTTACAATACTCATTAAAGATACAGTCCGCTTCCACAGTACGACAATAAGAAACAAAAAGAACAAATTGGAAAAATAAAAAACAAGGTCAACCCCTCGGCCAACTCCAATGGCATTTGCTATGCGGGTTGATACATCCGGAAACAGAATCAAGATCATCAAAAAGAAAAACATTAGAAAAGCAACAAGCCTTTTAATCAGCAACAATGATTCCTGGACCAGGAATGCTCGCAAAATTATCAGGAGCAGGATTATTAGAATAATTTTTATAAGTATCATTTCTTACCTTTTGTAAATAGTTCAAATAAAATATTAATTGCGTTAAGGATCGGCTGCCCTTTGGTTCTGGAATATTGGGTATAGCGGATGGTAACCGGTACTTCGCGGTAAACAAGCTTATTGCGGGCAATTTCTGACAACATCTCAGAGGCATGGGCCATTCGGTTCTGAGTAATGCTGATTTTCCCAAGTGCTTCAGCTTTGAAAGCACGTATTCCGTTGTGTGTATCGGTCACCTTCAAGCCAGTGGTAAGTTTTGTTAATTCAGTAGCTAACTTCAGAACCATCCTTTTTATTCCGGACATACCTTCCGGAGCAGATGTAAGGAAACGAGAACCCAGCGCAACATCAACTCCCCCTGTCAGTATTTCATTTGCAAGCACATTGATATCTTTAGAACTCATCTGCCCGTCGGCATCAAATGTAACAATGACTTCTGCCTTTTCCATCAGGGCATATTCTATCCCCGTAGCAAGAGCCGCTCCCTGTCCAAGGTTGACCGGATGCGTGAGAACATGCACATGGAAATTAGTGGCTATAGCTGCAGTGTCATCACTGGACCCATCATCGACAACGACAACATGGTACGATGGATTGCTGTCCCGCAACTCACCGAGTACGGTCCCGAGAACTTGTGCCTCATTGTAGGCAGGAATTACTACAAAAACTTTATGATTTTCCGGCATTTTTCCATATCCTTGCACGCACATAAAAATACCCTAAAATTCGAAGATGCTCAAGTAAAATCGGCATTTACCAGACAGCAGGATATATCTATTGTTGATAGGCAAAAAAGTTCTAATCTTTTAAGCCATGAAAGGGTAATATAACTTACCTGTAAATTTTAGATGTACACATTAATTATTCCCGGTCGGATTAGGATGTGCATCAGGCCCTGTTTTCGGTATTATAACCCTTAGAGGACAAGTGTAAAATGCACAAGGTAAGCATATCTTATTATAAAATTGCCGGCTTAGGTATAATTTTTGTCATCGCCTTAATAATAAGACTATACCCGGTAGTCGAATCACCGGAGGTATATCGCAATGGTCTTGGGCCGTATGGCGACACTCATTTTTACCATCGCACAGCCTATAATTTGTACATGGGAAATGGTTTTTCAACGACCGATGATGGCAGAGCGTATGGATTAAAACCAAAAGAAAAGAACTTGGAATATAAACCCGCAATCACACGGGGGCCAATTTACTCGTCTTTTATGTGTATCGTGTATAAAGTATTCGGCAGTGAAGAGGATATGAACTCTGTAGAGAACTGGCATAAAAACTGGGATAAAGTTAGAATTACCCAGTGCGTTATGGATGCCGTGGTTTGCCTGCTGGTTTTTGTTATTGTACGGCTCATTTATCCTGCATCGAGTATTCCAGCATTTATAGCTGCAATTCTGTACTGTTTTGGATTTTATAATATATTCTATACAAAAACACTCCTTTCTGAGTCCTTAACCACTTTTCTGGTTACCATCGTATTGTTGTTTTGCATTTTGGCACTAAAGAAGAGTAGATTCTGGTGGTTTTTGGCGGGCGGTGTGCTTGGGGTAATAGTGCTGGCTCGGCCTGAGTATGTACTGTTTGTTTTTTTCTTAGCGGTGGTTATATGCTTTGCCAATAGGCACTCAATCTCAATGGCCGTTAAGAACTGTGTTATTTTCCTCATAGGGGCAATAGTTGTCATATCGCCCTGGACTATGAGAAATTACATCGTTTTCAAAGAACCCGTTCTCGTTTCAGCCGGTCGGCTCAAGTACAATCTCTGGCTCGGAACTTTTGAAACAAATAAAGTTTGGTATAGATGGGGGAATTTCCCTGATGAGATTTTTACTTCCGAACAGGAAAAAATGCAAATCAAGCAGATGAACAGGCTTTTTGACCATTATGTAATAGCGGGAAGTATAAAAGTCAAAGAAATGGATGCGTTCTTTTTTGAGTTGGCGATGGAGCGATTCAAAAACAATCCTCTACGATGTTTCAAGAATTGGATAGTAAAAATTCCACGATTATGGTATCAAAGTTACATTCAAATGTATCGAGACAAAGAGCCGTCAGGTAATTTCTTTATTTTTTACTTCATATTCAGCCTGTATGCTTTCTGGAACGCCACAACTGAGGAAAAAATCCTGATGGCCCCTGTATTGCTTTTGTTTGTTTACCTTACTCTGGTCTTTTTGCCACTGCATGTAGAGCCGCGATATGGCGTCGCACTAATGCCGGGGCTTATCTGCCTGACAGGAATTGGTATATGCAAAGCAATATCCAAGATAAAAAAGCAGTTCTTATGAACAAGCAGGTATTCGAAAAAAAAGAATTCCGTGTAAGTAGCATTTTGCCTTTGCTGCTTATTGTTATCGGTGCGTTGGCATACGCCAACAGCTTTACCGGCCCATTTATTTTCGACGATGGGCCTAACATTGTAGACAACCCCAATATTCGAAGTTTGTGGCCGCTGAGCAAGGCAATGTCGGCGCCAACCCTGTCAGGCTTAGGGGGCCGACCGATATTGTCGCTTTCACTGGCATTGAACTATGCCATCAGTGAATATTCCGTATGGAGCTACCACGCCGTTAACCTGGCAATACATCTTCTTGCGGGACTGATGCTTTACGGAATTGTACGACGAACTCTGCTCAGCGATCAACTGCGGGATCGATTCGGCAATCACGCAGCGATGCTGGCATGGATAATAGCGACGATCTGGGTGGTCCACCCGATTCAAACCGAGAGTGTAACATACATCATTCAGCGAGCCGAAGCACTCATGGGATTGTTTTATCTTGCGACGCTGTATGCGGCCATATTAGCAATGCGGTCTCAGAGACCTGGGATATTGTACCTCATCGCTGCTGTATGCTGTGGGCTTGGCATGGTTACAAAAGAAGTGACGGTTACCGCGCCGGTTATTGTGCTCTTGTATGACCGAGCCTTTGTGGCCGGGTCGTTTGCCTCGGCACTGCGGAGGCGGTGGCGACTGTATGCATTGCTGGCAGCAACATGGGGAGTTTTAGCTATAGCGATGTGGTCAAGGCCGACTTCAGAGACGATTGGCTTTGCCACCGGTATCAGTGCATCGGATTACGCCTTAAATCAATGCATTGTAATAGTTCATTATCTGCGGCTTTGCATGTGGCCAAGCAATTTGTGCCTGTTCTATAATTGGCCAATAGTGAAAGAATTCAGCAGAATCTTACCCTCAATGCTGCTCATTTTGCCAATGCTGGCAATACTAGCATGGGGATTGGCCAGCAATCGCAGGTGGAGCTATTTAGGGGTTTGGTTCTTCGCGATACTTGCCCCAACCTCAAGTTTTGTGCCAATCAGTGATTTGGTATTCGAACACAGGGTGTATTTGTCTTTGGCTGGACTGATAGCCCTTGTAGTAACAACAGGATACCTTTTACTTCAGAAACTATCCAAGAGGTTTCATAGAAGCAAGGAAGCTGGTGGAGGTTTAATTATAGGCAGAGTTGAAAGCCGCCTGGGCATCATTGTGGTAATAGTTACCATCGCTGCGCTGACCCTGACTACGATCAGTCGTAACAAGGATTACCACAGCGCCACATCAATATGGCAAACAGTGGTAGATGTTGCACCAGACAATCATCGCGCCTATTACAACCTTGGCATTGCTTTTAAGGCACAGGGTAACCTTGATGAGGCGATCCGCCAGTATCGTAAAGCACTACACCTCAAGCCCAGCTACCCTAAGGCATATTGTAACCTCGGTGAAATATTTAGAAATCAGGGCAATCTTGATGAGGCGGTCATCCAGTATCGCAAGGCACTACGCCTGGAGCCAGACTTCGCCATAGCTCACAACAATATGGGCGTTGCTTTAGCAGCGCAGGGTAAACTTAACGAAGCGATTCGCCACTATCATCAAGCAATACAGATCGATCCAAACAATGCCTCGGCATACAATGGTCTGGGCAGCGCACTTCAGTCACAGGGCAAGTTCGACAAGGCAATCAGCTACTATCGTCAGGCAATACAAATCGACCCGGAATATGCTGCAGCACACAGCAATCTTGGCGTGGCACTTCAATTACAGGGCAGACCAGATGAGGCAATCGGCCACTATCGTCAGGCAATACAAATCGATCCGGATTTAGCCTCGGCACATAACAACCTGGCATGGATTCTGGCTACATGTCCAGACCCAGGAGTGCGCAAAGAAAAACAGGCAATAAAATTCGCAGAACTCGCTGCTGAATTAACCAATTATAAAAATGCTGAAGTTCTTGACTCGTTAGCTGTGGCACAAGCTGCGACAGGGCAATTTGACCAGGCTGAAGCGACTGCACAAAAAGCGATCGAGATAGCTTCTAATGCCAAAAATAATGAATTGGCTGCTATTATCAGCAAAAGATTGAAACTCTACAAGCAAAAAAAACCTTATCAGGAATCCGTACAGAAATAAGGTGAGCCTGCCCACGAAGCAACGCGTTCCAACACCATACTACCTCGAAGCCATGCAGGACTACGAACGATTCAAAAAAGAAAAATGATACTTTATCCAATTCCCAGACGGCGAAGCGTAGCCTTTGACCATCGGCCGGAGCGAATTTGAGCTAAAATAATCAACAGCAATACCAAAAACCACAAACCAACATATCGGCCGTAATAAAGTACGATGCCTATCAACCCCTCCTGCTCGCATTTACCGCAAACAGCACAAAGTAATTCTTTGGGCGTATAAATCGCTCCCGCAACTATACCATCAAAAGCCATTTGCCAGGGAAGAACAAGAACAAGCCCAAACAACGAAAGAAAGAACGCACGAGCAATATGGTTGATACCGCCGAGTCTGCCGAGAAGCGACACTTTCAAACTAAACATCAAACTCAACATGTATAAACACAGGGTAAAGACAAGTGCGAAATTACAAAGCCTTATAATCCATGCCAAATTAGCGTAATCAATATCGAAAGTTTTTTCAGGCCCCAGTTCAATTGGAGCTTTGGCTGGCTCAGAAGCAGCCTCGTCAGGCCTGGCCTCAATACCCTTGGTCGATTCCTCAGCGGCTTTTGCTATCTCTTTCATCTTACCAGGAGCCGACTCAACAGGGGCTTCGGGCGAAGAAGATTTTCTTGAAAAGCCAAGCGGAATACTGATGTAAGAACCGTCAAAACTCTCGCAACTGCCGCAATCTTCAGCAGAGAACACATAGTTCCTGTCAACAATCCAAAATGTCGCCTGCAGAATCAGCAAGCAGATAAGAGTAATGAAAAAAAATAAATTCTTCATCGACTTGAAAACCCCCACCGCTTCGAGACAATCGGTGGTATCCAATAATTCCTCGTGTGTTTTTTCCTGCTCGTTCATTGTTATTCTCCTGATTTTTACAGGTTTCTAATCTTCCCAAAGGCCTCTGGGCCAACGTTGCTGTTTCGCAATACCGGGTATGGCTTTCGCAGATCAAGTCTTGGCTATTTGCGATTTCATTACTATACACTTCTATAATAAGGGGCTGAGTAGAAAAATTCAATTTTTTTAACCTCTCAAAAACGATTATTCAGACAAATCACAGGCAGATAAAACTACATCATATTGGCCAAATCTGCCAGCTTGTCGGAGGTAGTATTTTACTTGCAAAGCCGCGATACTTGCATATACTCTTAAGTTTTGGAAATGCCGGTAAAAAGCAATTTCTGCGTGAATATGGAGCATTATTATGAATTTAGTCAGGTGGTTTCGTAAGAACAACAAGAAGGTCTTGGCAGTTGTAGTTATCTTTATAATGATAGCTTTTATAATGCCGACATTCTTGCAACAACTCAGCAGGCCTGGCGCAAGAGGTAGTCAGGTAACTGCCTATACTGGCAAAGAAGACAGTATAACAACCAAAGATATCGCCCTGGCCGATCAGGATCTCAATATTCTTAAAATGATGCGTGCCGATACGTTCCTATTAATAAGCAGAGATCTACGTGCCCAACTGCTGGGGCAACTACTGTTCCCGGAACCAACTATGGCAGCTATACTTAATACCCAGTACAAACAATTGGCTGTTATGCATCAATTGCGAGTAAGCCCAAAACAAATAGACGATTTTTTCGCCAAAGCAAGAGGACAAAAAGAGCTTTACTGGTTTCTTCTAAAGCGAGAAGCCGCCCAGGCTGGTTGTGCTTTTTCAAATGAACAGGCAGGCAGAGTACTGGCGACAATAATACCACAAATCAGTCAAGGACAATATGGGGCGTCAACTCTTCTACAGGCCATAGTAGACAGAGCGGGAGTAACAGAAGAAAGAATTCTGCAGACTTTCGCCGACATGCTGGCAGTTCTGGCCTATGCCAGAGCAGTAACAAGCCCTGAAGATGTTACTCTCAATCAAATGATGAATCAGGTCAGCAGGCAAAAGGAAACGATTGACGTGGAGTATGTAAAATTTGATGCCTCTGTTTTCGCAGCCTCTCAGCCACAGCCTGCCGAAGAAGAACTGCTTGCACACTTTGAAAAGTATAAAAAATATTTCTCAGACCAGTTAGCAGAGAAAAATCCTTCCGGATTTGGTTACAAACAACCTGACAGACTTAGGCTTGAGTACCTTGTTATCAAGCAGGATGATGTTGCAAAGCAAATAGCTGAGCCAACAGACGAAGAAACTTCAGACTATTACCAAAACCATTTAAATGAATTCGCCTACGCAGTTCCAGCCGATACAAATGACCCAAACTCTGCTATGGTTCAATTGACAAAAAATTACGCTGAGGTTGTCGAAACTATTAAAAATACACTCCTGCAACAGAAAACAAACTTTAAATCAGATATCATTTTAAATGAACTTCGGGAAACTACCGAAGCGGGCCTTTTGAGCGAGGACCTTGTCCAGGCAGACAGCAAAAAGTTCAAAGCTCTCGCCGGAGATTATGCCGCCGCTGCCAAAAAGATCGGAGGCAAATATAATATTGAGATTTACTCGGGAAAAACCAGTCTGTTAAATGCTAAACAACTCGCTGAAGACAAATATCTTGGAGTGCTTCTAATGGACTCCCAAAGCAGTCTGAGGCTGCCCTTGGTCAAAATAGCTTTTGCCGTCGACGAGCTTGGCGCAAGCGTACTCGGACCATTCGAAGTGGCAAAGCCAAGAATGTACGAAAATATAGGCCCTTTGAAAGATGAGCCCAGAGAAATAACGGCAGTTGTAAGAGTTATTGAAACAGAAAAAGCCTACGAACCAGGCGATATGAATCCAACCTATACCAAAAGTTCCATAGAGCTTGATAAAGAACAGACCACGCCAGAAGATACTTACTCCCTAAGAGAACAGGTGGTCTCTGATTACAAAAAACTCAAGGCCATGGCTGTTACAAAAGCTAAGGCTGAGGAGTTTATCAAGCTCGCCGCTGAAAAAAGCTGGGACAACGCAATTGATAAATTTAATAGTCACTACGACCAAAAGGAAACAGAGAACCAGACGACAAAAGCATTTGAAACTGAAACTTTGACAGACGTACAAAGATTCCCAAAAAGAGCCCAAAATCTGGCAGAATCACAACTGCTGTACAATCCGCATGCAAGAGAGGCGTTTTATAAAAGTATCAAACATAAAGCATTGATAGACCAGTTGAATTCGCTTATTCCCACTGGTCAAGCTACCGTGGCGGATCTGCCGGTAATTATGGAATTTAAGCCTCATACCAGCTACTATGTCATTAAGGATATCTCACGTAAACAGTTCAGCCAGGCTGAATTCAATATAGCCAAAGCCAGTGTCGCTTTTACAGAAGAATTTGTGCAGTCACAGTCATTTGCGATAATACACTTCAACCCTGAAAATATATCAAAACGCATGAATTTCAGACGCGCAGACCAAAAAAGCGAAGATACCGAACCTAATGACACTCAATAAATACAGCGAACATTTGAATGAAAATGAAGGAACGTTTCAAAATAGATGATGTCTCATTCGTGGTGATTGTCGGAATCATGGCATGGCTGATACCAGGTGCAGGTTACTTCGTTCTTAAAGAACAAAAACGAGCAATACTTATTTTTGTTGCTGTTACAATTCTTTTCATTCTGGGAATATATATCGGCTCGGTTGCTGTAGTTGATCCGGAACATGCCGCACCTTGGTATGTAGCACAACTGCTCAGCTCGCCATGCGTAGCTGCAGCGGGGCATTTAACCAGAACACGTGGATATCAGAGCTTTGGAAAACCTCACGAGATCGGCCAGGTATATACCACCATAGCCGGAATGCTAAACCTGCTTTGCATCGTAAGTTCGATGTACACAGCACATTTGAGAAAAATAGAAGCAAAAGGAATATAAAATGCTTACTCAGATTAGCTCTATTTCTGCAGCATTTACTACGCCTTTGGAAATTGGTACAACAAGCTCATCGCTGCTCTGGCTGCTTCCTCTTGCCGCAGCTATATCCATTGTATACAAAGCTGTCAAACTTCCAAAAATTACTGCGGTAAATTTTATAAAAGAAATTTCCCTGCTTTTCGCAACCATTGTCGTCGTAATGGCAATGGTAGGAGTAGCTTTATATGCCTTCATGGGAGTTTTAATCTAACAACAGTTGTCTGCTTTCAAAACAACCGCATCAATTATCTTTGCTGGGGTTACCCTCAAGAACTTTCAATTCAACAAGTGCGTTATACGCTGCCTTTTGCTCGGCGTCTTTCTTATTAATCCCCCAGGCACTTTTAAAGTGTCTCGTGCCAATCACCACCTCGGATTCAAAACACTTGTTATGGTCAGGCCCCTTTTCGTCGATCAACTCGTAAAGCGGAGTGGTATTTAAATGTTGCTGAGCATGGTGTTGAAGCAATGACTTGAAATTTTCCTGATGCTGTTTGGCGTCCGCCTTGGCGATTAAGTCGCCGAAAACATTCGATATAAAATCCTGCGCCGCTTCGAATCCGCCATCCAGATAAATCGCCGCGATAACAGCCTCCATGGTACCAGCTGCAAGAGAACCGGTTAACGCCCTGCTGCCGGACATCCCCTTGCCTACGTTGAGGAATTCGACTAAACCAAGTTTGCGACCGAGTTTTGCACAAGTCCGGCGGGAAACAAGCATGCTTTTTATCTTCGTCAAATCCCCTTCAAGGTATTCAGGAAACCGCTCAAAAAGAGATTGGCAAATAATCAGCCCCAATATCGAATCGCCCAGAAATTCCAGCCGTTCATTACTTAACAAGCGATTGCCCGTCTGTGAAGAATGCGTGAAAGCTTCAACCAATAAAGCTTTATTGGAGAATTGATAACCAAGCAACTGCTCGAGCTGCTGCAAATCTTTCTTTTCCATGCCACTATTTCCTGACTTCAAAACAATCCGAGCAGATTGCGAAAACCGCCTTACGCAGCGACTTTCGGAATTTGCTCTCACAATATATTATTATACACAAAAATAACCACAGTGTAAATAAATACTGGCAATGACGCTTGCTGTTAATTAACTAACTGCAGACTGGCCAAGGCAATAAACTGGTCGTCAACAAACTCAAAGACCGTATTCAGGCCGGTAAGGTCAAAAATCTGCCGGGTTTTAACACCAACGCCACTAAAAATCATACGACGATCGCAACTATTGAGCGTCTTTAGGATCTTCAAAAGCTTGGCAATGCTTGAAGAGGTCACTATAGCAACCCCTGAAAAATCAATAACAACATCACAATCGACTCTGTCACGAATAATTTCCATAACCGTCTGCAATTCCTCGCTCATCTGAGGCTCTTCTGCCAGATTTACAAGAATCACATTTTCCGACCAATTCTGAATTCCCACTTTGCGATCTCCTTAACAAAATAACTTCACAACAGTATTATCGGCACAGTTTCAAGACAAGTTAACCTGAACTATCTCAACCAATTTGGTGAATCAGACAGTACCTGTGGTGAATTTGAAAAAGGCTTTACTGGGGCCAAAAAACAACAACTTTTAAGCTATAACTTTCTATCCAACTTCCGATAACTAATCGCCTCTGCAATGTGTTCGGACTGAATATTCTCATCGCCAGCCAGATCGGCTATCGTCCGGGCGACTTTGCAGATTTTATCGTGCGCACGGGCACTCAGACCAAACTCCGTCATCGCGTGCTTTAGCATCATTTCAGATGAAGGATCAAGCCCGCAGAATTGCTCGACCTGTTTGTGATTCATCATAGAGTTAGTAATTATTTTTCCATTTCCAAAACGCCTGTCCTGAAGAGCCCTGGCATCGGCAATGTCCTGGCTGATTGAGGCAGAATCGGGCTGACCAGATTTTGAATGCAGTTTCGTAAAACTCATCGGCCCAACTTCGATGTGAATATCGATCCTGTCCATCAACGGCCCGGATATCTTGGACAAATATCTTTCAACCTGATTGGGGGTGCATTTGCACCGCCTGGAACCGGAGCCGAAGTAGCCGCAGGGGCAGGGATTCATCGCCGCAACCAGCATGAACCTGGCAGGGAATGTTGTGGTTTGCTTAGCCCGCGCAACAGTGATAATGCCATCTTCAAGCGGCTGACGGATCATCTCAAGAACACTTCTGCCAAATTCGGCGAACTCATCCAGAAACAGAATTCCGTTATGCGCCAAACTCAACTCGCCTGGCCGAGGATTACTGCCACCGCCGATCAAAGCCGGAGCACTGGCAGAGTTGTGCGGCATCCTCACAGGCCGAGTCGCCAATAGCGAACTATCTCTGGCAAGCAGACCTACCGAAGAATATATGCGAGTTGTTTCGAGTGATTCAGCCAGACTCAAAGGCGGAAGGATTGTCGCAAGCCGCTGGGCAAGCATGGTCTTACCAGCACCGGGAGGACCGATCATCATAATGTTATGCGCGCCTGCGGCTGATATTATCAGTGCTCGCTTGACGCTTTCCTGGCCCTTCACATCGGCAAAATCAACATCATAACGGCTGGAGATTTTAAAGATCTCATCGATATCGATAGTCATCGCTTCAAGAGACAACTGCTCACCGAGAAATCCCACAGCCTGAGTAAGCGAACCAACTCCGTAAACTTCGATACCCTGGACAACAGCAGCTTCTTTAGCATTGTCCAACGGAACGATAATGTTTTTGAATCCATTTGCCGCCGCGGTCATAGCCATACTGAGCACGCCGTTTACAGGCCGAACTCTGCCATCAAGAGCAAGCTCGCCGACAATTATACAGTCTTTTAAAAACGGGCTTGTAAAACCGCCCGAACCAAGCAGCATCCCCAAAGCGATAGGCAGATCAAAAGCTGGCCCTTCTTTTTTGACATCCGCCGGGGCAAGATTTATCAGCGATTGAGTTTTGGGATACTTGTACCCCGAATTCAATATCGCGCTTTTGACCCGCTCCAGACTTTCTTTCACCGCCGCATCGGGCAGGCCGACAATTATCGATTTTTCAAATCCGCCGCGGGCGACATCGACTTCAACTTCGCAGATAATCCCTTCTATGCCCTGCAGGGCAACGCTGTATAGCCTGGCTAACATATCTTTTCGCTCCTTTTGCACATTTTAAAGGGCCATTTTAAAGCGGATTTACTGAATCCGCAAGGTTCAAGATGGGGGCTTAGGGGGTTTCAATGCAGGAAAATGACGAATTTTTCCGGAATTTTCGGTGAAAAACACATACATTTTGGTGAAAAATATGTATATTTTTGGAAAAAACCTTGCAGAAACCGGTACAAATGGTTATATTATAGTACAGTAATGAACGCTCTTTTCTTCTTATCCAGTAGGTTTTGGTTGAGTTGAGGCAAATTAATATTTTTGTTATTTATCGAATACCAATATTGCCTCAATAGGGCCGGAGTGAAAACTCCGGCCCTTTTTTATTGGACCAAAATTCGAACACACAACGGGGGAGTAAGCTTGAATTTTAAGACAGATTTGATATTCTACCTGTGGCAAAGCTATTGGAAATGAGACTTAGCGGGAAAGACCCCGCCTAATGGAACAAAAAACTCTATAAGCGACTTAAATTTGTTTAATCATTATACCAGCTTGCCTGCCAGAGCCAATTATCACATAGTTTAAGCAAATCTGTAAAGTCTACTTGCTGGCTTTGATTGAAATCGCACGCTTCACACCAATCTGGGGCAATACAGTTCTCAACCCAGTTGTTAGCAAGCTTAGCAAAATCTGTAAAATCAATTCGACCATTGTCAGTTATGTCTGCCACTTTGCCAACCTGGACTAGGCCGAAAGCAGTATTATCATTTTCGTCCAATTCGTTAATGGTATTGTTGGGATCAGCAATTACGTGTAGAAGTATCTCTACATCATTGAAATCTTGGGCAGCTATGTCCCACACATGCCATACATCATATGAAGTGTTTGGATCCAGTTCAGAAATATTGAAACTACCAAGCTCTTCGCCATTTACAGTTTGTTTGCGGATTGACACTGCTATATTTTCTGCACCTAAGCCGCCGAAATTGGTAATGCGGGCGGTTATACCTCTCGTCTTTGGACCTATTCGCTCTGATGTTATCTGAGCAACTGTCAGATCAGGAGCCATCACAGAGATAGAAGCAACATTATTACTCCTGTCGGCATCTTCGTTCTCAAAATTCGGGTCTATCACAACATATATCTGCTGGGGCTCATTTACAGCTGGTATAAACCAAGAAGCAGTAGCAGTAGCAGTATCCCCAGCTGGTACTGGTCCAGCAATTGTTTGAATATCATCAATTAATACACCATTAGAATCAGGGTTGCCATTGTAGAACGCTACCGGTACATTTACTTCTGCAACATCCCCCAAATTGTAAATCACGGCGTTAACATCAACAATACTTCCAGGCAGTGGATTAGCAATACTAAAGGATATATCATTAGGTGCTATTGCCAAATCAGCTTCGATAGAATGTCTCAAAACATAGAGGTCAACTCGATTTGGTTCTGGTATGCCGTTGTTATCTATTATTTCTACCTTATTATAAGCAAGTGCCAACTCATCCGAGCCAGCATAAGTAGCTGTCACTGAGCGTTCCATATTGGCATCAGAGGTAAGCTGGTAAGCTTTACTCCAAACAGACAACTCAGAATCATAAGTTGCAGTGAAAATATCCACACCCTCATCAGAGGTTTCTGTCCAAATAAGAGAAATTTGACCAGCAGGACTTTTTGCAAGACGAAAATCCATTGTTCCTGATGAACCTGATGTAAGCAATGCTTTATCCACGTTGTTCATGTCAAAGTTATAGCAGCTAACTAGGTTGGCATCACGATACCATAATAATAAAACATCTTTTTTGTCATAGACTACCTGCGGGTTCGCATCTAGGAGATTATCATCGGTTAGCCTATACGGTTCTGACCAACTGTTATCATTGTAGATTATGGCGTAAAGTTCACGGTCTGTCGCGGTTTCCCAACTGTAGTTGGGATCTACCGTATACACATAAACCGCTTCATTGCCATCGTAGGCTAAGGCAGTTTTAATGATCAAGCCAATATCGGTAGCTACGGTATTAGGCTCATCCCAGGTAGAGCCGTCCCATTTACTGTATCGAATCTCATTGAGAGCGTTTGAATCTGAGCCAAGAATATCATCCTTGTCATTGTAAATCCAAACAGCCATAGCTGTGTTATTATCAGCAGCTGCAATTCTGGGACTGCGATCAAGATGATTATTATCTGTGATACTTTGCGTTGTCCAGGCAACTAAGTCATTATCATAGAAACTAACCGCAATCTCCATAGAAGCAGCCATCTCAGTCAGATTTACATCATTTGGCAATTCCTGTTTCGCATTTTCCCATATACAAAAGGCATCTCCTGTTGGCAGGTTTATGAGTTGCGGCGAGAAATCAGCAGTTCCATCATCATCGATGGCGACCGGTGGACTCCACACGTCATTCACGCATTTGCTGAATACAAGTTCAGTACGGTTTATATTTGTCCGTATAGGATCATCATAAATCCAAGCCAATAGCAAGTCATTACCATCGGCTGCTATCGTCGGCTGAGATTGACTAAAGACATTAGACTGCAAAAGCTGCTCTTCGTTTGGTTCAACTCCTCCCGCTCCCATTGTCTGGCCTTCAAGTATCATCATCAAGTTGTCTTGTTTCTCTTGCGGCACTTCAGGAGTCCATACAGCATAATCTGAGTCCAGGTAATCTCGCTTCATGAGTTCAAACTTTTCAGACTCAAGTTTTTCTATAGCCATAGGCATCATTGCACTTTGACCACCTACGAGGTACCATTCGTAATGCAATAAAGTGTTCTCGTACTTGAAAACCCATACAACAAGTCTGATTTTGCCGTCGAGTTCAATAGTTAGCTGTTGTAATGGTTCATCATTTGGAAACTGTAGTTGCATATTTACACTACCGCCCAGATATCCCTCAGCAGCCAAAACATCTGCAACACCTATACCAAGCATAATCTTGGCGTAAATCCCAAACGGTATTGTGCCTTGCAAAATGGGGGAACCGTCTTCTGCCCAGCTTGTCAAAGCAAGCTGAACACCTAAGACTGTTTTCAGAGCAGTACGCCAATAAACTGGTACTGGTACAGGGCCGACTAAAAATACTGTATAGCTGGGAGGAGTGGAATAATCTCCTGCAATATCAATATCGATAGACCCACCAGGAAGCCATTCTTGTTGCTCCGATGTATATTGCCAGTTTAGACCAACTGAAACGGAAGGTTTTATTTTCACTTTAGCAATATCCATGCTTGGCAAAGTAAAACCCGGCGTTAATATCGCCGAAGCACTTCCATCTCCTGTGACTTTCGCAGATAGTTTTGTTATAGTTACGAACTTGAACGCACGACCGCCAAAACCAGGGATATCATCCGGAATTACGTCGTTATCAACGCCCTCATTGATAAAGCCAACAGAAAATGTTGAGCCATATTCTAAAATATTACCGAAAGATGTAGCACTGAGCATTGCAATCGGAATCCCAGGTGGCGGCAATATCACGTTAAAGTTAACCTGTTTAGATGCTGATTGTGTTGAATCGCCGGCGACTGCGATTACAGTCAGTCTACCCCCGATACCAAATTCGCTGCCCATATCAAAAGACCGAGATATGGTGGTCCCGGGGCAACTATCTTCATACGTACCACTCGGTGTAACCCAGCGGACAATTCCTGGTGGGTACTCTTTCCAATTGACTGTTGCAGTAAAAGTTTCGCTTAACCCTATACCGTCAAGGTAGTAAACATGTTTGCTTGGACTACAATACTTTCCATAAACCTCAACTAATTCAAGTTCGGTATCGGTATCAGTATCAGTATCAGTATCAGTACCGGTACCACTACAAAGATATGTTGTCGTATCAGTATAAGTGTCTGTTCCTGGTTCAGTAAAAGTGTCTGTTCCTAGTTCAGTAAAAGTGCCTGTTCCTAGATAAGTAAAAGTGTCTGTTCCTATGCAGGTATATGTTGTCGTTCCATCAGAGTCTGTGCAGGTGTTTGTATTGGTCTGCATTACCGTTTCGGTTGCAGTTATTGTGTTAGACGAGGTTATTGTTTCAGTGAATGTTATAGTATCAGTACATGTTGCTGTTTCGGTATCAGTATCGGTATCACTACAAAGATATGTTGTTGTTTCTGTATAAGTATTTGTTGATGTTCCAGTACAAGTCCCAGTTGAGCCGCAGGTATATGTATAAGTGTCCGTTAAAGTTATAGTATCAGTACATGTCGATGCAACCACAGCCGGACAGATAAACAACCCCAAAATGAAAACCAAACTGACGAATAACTTTCTCACCTCCAACACTCCGACATTTATTAAGCAAAAAGACTCTTAATGTCGCTAAAAACACAGCTACGAAAGCTTTGTTATTGTACCATTTCCTTGTCCATAATACAAGCCCAAACCACATTTCTTACGAAAGGAGCCATTATGCAAATCAGAAAGGAAAAGTATAATGAGGATTTTATTCGTGAATAACATAGGGGTGTAGGGAGTTGAACTGTTTAGGGATGGTTCTTGGCTTGTAGGGCGAAGTTTAACTCGGCTGGAGGGCTTTTAGAATTGCCATGTTAACTTTCCAAAAACCGCGCGTTGTACTTCCGTGGCAATCACGCCATCATCTCCAAATTCAGGATGTGCTCTGTCTAAGAGATTCTGTCCTATGACTGCAAAATTCATATTTTTACTAATATGCCAGGTAAGCCCCATATCCAGCCGCATATAAGATGGAACGCTATGGTGAGGCACGCTATCGACGTAATAAAGCGTTGTGTCAAATTCGAGATATTCCTGAAGATTTAACTGTGACCTGATGTGAAATATATTTTGCGGAGCCTCCCTTTCTTTTCTTGATACTATAGTAGTATTCGTACTCGAGTCTTCTATGTTCATTTGCATCTTTAAGAAACTGTACCCTCCATCCAGTTTCCATTTTTCATTAACCTGCCAATAGGCAGCTATTTCAGTACCATACGTTTCGCCATACAGTTTATTATCAAAAATCGTACTAAGAGCGGTTGGATTGTTTTCAAGAGCAAAAAGATGGTCGTAATCATTATAGAACAAAGAAAAATCCAGGAATAAATTATCCTTTGGTTTCACACGATATCCTAATTCATAGGATTTTACTTCCTGTGATTTAAGGTCACTACTGCCGGTGAATTGCATCGGTGGAATCGAATTAAACTTGCTTGTCATGTGTGCGTAAGTACGAGAAGGTGTTGAGACTGCACGTGTAAAAGCCGCCCACACAGTATTTCGCTCGTTAGGCGTCCATAGTAACCGCGCGCTCGGCTGGAATTCATAATCAGTGTAATCGTTCTTCTCGAACTTTGTTCCAATAATAAACTTGAGCAGCTTATCGACAATGGTAATCTCATCCTGCACAAATCCGGTAAACAACTCGTCATTACGACTCGATGGGCTAAAGCTAATCGTGTGAGTGTTGTCGATATTGTCGCCGGTGTGACGATAACCAAGACCCCAGATCAAGTTGTGACCGTCTGACAACTGGAACCGACGATGAAAATCAATGTCAAAAGTATCTCGTGATTCACCCAGTTGAATTCCGTATCGCTCCGTTCGATCATAATAGAATTGAAGCGACATATCCGAGACGTCTGAATACTTTCGTGTCCATCGGGTCAAAATATTCCATCCCCTGACATCAGTATTGCCATCTGCCTGAAAATTGACACCAGGAGATGTTAGTTTCGTTCTCAGGCCCGAATGACCATCGTAAAAATCGCCCTGCAGGGTTATATGGTCCTGCTCAGATTTATCCCAGTCGATACGAAAGCCTTCCCTCAACGCATCAGATCTGTCATTAGCATGGTCTCTGTTGGCATACACACCTTCGTCACGGTTGAAATATTTGGCGTATACCCTGTAATAAGCTTCTTTGCCAAGTTTGCCGCCATATCTCAGGCTCGAAAAACCTTTTTCTTCAGTCCCTATTCCGCCGGTAACAAGCGTTCCCTGTGTGTATTTGGCTTTTTTGGTAATAATATTGATGATACCGTTAACCGCGTTTGACCCCCATAGTGTTCCGCCGGGACCTTTGATTATTTCTATCCGCTCAATATCTTCGAGCATAACATCCTGAACGTCCCAGTAAACGCCCGAAAACAAAGGTGTATAAACTGTTCGCCAATCTATAAGCACCAGCAACTTTTCAGCATACAGACTGTTAAAACCACGCGCCGTTATCGCCCATTTGTTTGAATCAATTTTAGCAACATGAATTCCTGGTACCATTCGCAAAACTTCCGGTATCGATTGATGTCCCGAGCGGCGGATGTCTTCAGAGGTGAGTACTATAATCGCAGCAGGTGTTTTAAACAAAGTATCTTCTTTCTTCAATACAGTGGTAACCTCAAGATTCATCAACTCCTCAATAGACATTTCAAAAAAATCTTCTTTCTTATTCAGGTCATACTGTTCAGCAAAAGCCTGAGTGCAAGTGCCAAACATGACCACTGTCATCACCGTGAATATTAAAATTAATTTTTCTTTAATTTTCATATCCATCCTTACACCTGCAATCTTCTTTTTAGACCTGCTTTTACGCACCTCGTGCATAATAAAAATATCGGTAAAAATAGACCGTTCCTTTCAATGCAAAAAAAATGCTTTTCGAATCTTTCCTTAATGGCAACACGAAGCAATATAACTGCTCGATAATGCAGGACTTATTGCTCCTTCCCTTCTCTGGCGACATTCAACCCTTCGCCGTCCCTTATCACTTATCGGACGAAATAAATCCCCTGATTTGTGATGTGCATACCAAATAATCAAACGCCAATTAACGGCATCGATATCAACGGAGAGGAGGCAAGGAGTGTAGGGGGTCGAATTGTTTAGGGATGGTTCTTAGCTTGTAGGGCGAATTTAACTCAGCTGGAGAAGTTTATCTTGTTCTGGAAGTGGTCATTACCGCAGCTAAGAGTATGTGTCTTAGTCTGTCGATGCTGAGGTCATTGAGATAATCTTCTGTAAAGTCGAGTTTGAATCTTCCTTTGAAGCTATGGATGCGTTTTTTGACTTCGCTTTTGCCCAACGAGGCAATTGATGTCGCGATTTGTTCGAAAGAACTTGCCGGTACCATAATATCACCTACCTTAAAATGATTTCTTTATGCTGTTAAACAACCAAAACAGCCAATAGCTGTATCGGAATATAGTGTTTTGAAATTAGTATGAATTTTTTGGTATTGGCTAAACCTTCGATTTCGCTTAATATTTGGGGGGAAAATTTTTAATTTTTGATTTTAATGTCCGATAATTGCCGACCATGAAAACTGAAAAACTTGATTATTATCTGCCTCCTGAATTAATCGCTCAGCAGCCGGCCAACGTTCGCGGCGAGTCGAGGTTGTTAGTTCTCGGCCGTGAGGACGGCAGTATTCAAGATGCGAAATTCGAGCAAATAAGCAGTTTTTTGCATCCTGGAGACTGTCTTGTAATTAATGATACTAAAGTTATCGCCGCGAGGTTTTTTGCTCGCAGACAGACAGGCGGTAAATTAGAGGGATTGTTCCTGGCCGAAGAAGCACCCGGCTTATGGCAGGTAATGCTAAAGGGCGGCAGGAAGATAAAGGCCGGTGAGCAAATTTATCTTACCGATCACGCCGAGAATGACTTCTGCACTGCTGAGGCAGTCGGTCGAAATGAAGATGGCGGATGGATTTTAAAAATCGCGGGAGATTTTGATGCTAAGACCGTGCTTGAAAATATAGGATTGGCTCCCCTGCCGCCTTATATTAAACGCGGTAGGGATATTTCGCAGGCGGCGATTGACAGACAGCGTTATCAAACGGTTTACGCCCGAAACGCAGGGGCGGTCGCGGCGCCTACGGCGGGACTGCATTTTACCGCTGAGCTGATGGAAAGGCTAAAGGCTAAAGGGATTTCGATTGGGCATGTGACATTACACGTAGGGGCGGGAACGTTTAAGCCGATTAAGACTGAAACTTTGGCTGAACACCAGATTCATTCGGAGAAATATCAGCTTGATGAGAAAAATGCACAAATAATTAACATAGCTGTGAAAAATGGCGGCAGGATTATCGCAGTCGGCACCACCGCGGTTCGGACCATGGAGACGATAGCAAAAGGTAGAACGGTAGAAGCTCAAAATGGAACAACCAGACTTTTTATAACTCCCGGCTATCGGTTCAAACTCGTTGATGCGATGATAACTAATTTTCATCTGCCCAGGTCCACACTGCTTGGGCTTGTGGCATCTTTTGCGGGGCTGGAAAGTGTACTTAACGCTTATCACCATGCGATTGAAAAACGGTATAGATTTTATTCCTATGGTGATGCGATGATGATCGTATAGAAACCGCTTCTTGCTTTAATCCAAGTAGATACTGCTGCCTGGTTCGATGGGTGGTATCCGGTCTTTTCGGGATACTAAATCCTCTTCTGTCAGCGCAAAACTGGGGGCAATTTCGATGATACAGTCGAGCGAGCCGTCGGCTTTTCTTGGAACCTTTACACCAGCTGCTTCCAGCCATCCAGCGACACGGGATGTCATCATTTGGCGAGAAACTGCTGGACTGTCGGAACCCGTTGCATTTTTTAAAGGCGCAAATTCCTCGCTGCGATCAGTTAGAAATATTATTGAGTTAGATGCCAATGGCAAGGCGTCGAAAACAAAAGTTTCAAGCTTTATGCCGTTGGGTTTTGAGGGGCTGAGTAATTGGCCTTTATCGTCAATGTGGGGAATTTTCTTTACGGCTCGATGAAGAGGAAGAGCGAAACCTGCTGCGTTTAATTTTTCAACAAAATCGGTATTTATGATGTGTATGGCAATGCTGGCGTGTTGGAACATCAACGCACCATCAGGGCTGCGGCTTTCGGCCAATTCATCAGAAAGGTCGCTGTATTCGATGACCTTTATCTTGTCGTCAACCAGGCAGAAGTTGCCTACCCTTTCTGTTGGGTCAGTTTTAGCAACGGCCTTGGAAGACATCTGTGCATGGTCTGTCGCATGTAAGCCGATAAACAGCGGATCAAAGATATTTACCAGAGGGTTATCGATCTGGAAATAGCTTATGATCTCGACTCCGCGTTTTTTCATATCGTCTATAGCTCCGCTTTTATAGAGTGCCTTTAGGCTTCCGCCATGGCCGTCCGGTGAGCAGGCCAAATTAGCTTTGTCAGACATGAGGATTTTGCCATCAAAGCTAAAGTTAGGCATGGTGCCCTGCTGAAATATAAATACATTATTTTCATCCAGTCCGTAGTAGTCATTGGCTCCGAAGATATCTAAAGTTTCGGAATGGTTGAGTGGGCTGGTCATGATATACCAGGCCAGTTCAGTCTGATATTTTGCGCTGGCAGCGGCGATGGTTTCGGCGAAAATCTGAAAAAGTGTTTTATTTTTCACCGGGCTTATCCGGAAATTGCCCTTGGGTCCATCGAAGCCGAGTCTTGTTCCCTGGCCTCCGGCGACTACGAAAGCTGCCACTTTTCCATCTGATATTAGTTTTTCTCCCATTTTTTTTGCTTCAGCGTATTTTCCGGTCAAATCCGCATCTGTTGAACGGTACGGATATGCGGGAGCAGGTAAAATCTCGGCTTGAACGGATGTCTGGGTAGGCTTTTTGACGTAATTTTCGACCCATTTATCAATTCTTGAGAAATCCAGGTTTTCAATTTGTTCCAGCAAACCGACTTTTTCAGGGTCTTGAAGCTGATCCCAGAAGAAAAAAAGGTGTTGCTGGTCGTGTTTTTTTGATGCTTTCAGATTTTTTTCGTAATTTTTGCAAATATCCATATGTGCCTTTCTGGGCTAAAGTTATGGCAAATCAAGAAGAATAGGCAATATTACTCCAACTAGAAAAATTTTCAAGCATGTTTGCTAAATTCGCGAAATTTATTTGACCAGCTTATCTAATTATGTTATTTTAATATATAGAGGAAGAAGGATGTGTTAAGGGTAGGGACACAAAAAATATCATAATTTAAAAGAAATCATAAATACTCAAATAGTTTTCATATCATAACAAGCCTGCCTTTAATTCACTTCACCTCAGTTTCGGTTAATTTTTGCGAATAAATAACCGATGTTTATTGTGAGAATTTGTATAGTTTGAATTTTTTTGAATTTAGCTTGGCCGCTCTCTGGCAAAATGAAAAATTAAAAGACCAGTGAGATTCGTGACATAGATAGTTTTTTGCAGAGTTGGCAAGGGTCAAAAATCTGTAATAATTTGATAGTCAAGAGCGGGCTGGAAACGGCCAAGTATCGCGAATCTCGGGCAAAATAAGGAGAGAAAGACAATGAAAAGAAAGGCATTTACATTAGTGGAGCTATTGGTCGTTATCGCGATCATAGCGATGTTGCTGGCAATCCTGATGCCGGCGTTGAACAAGGTCAGGGAAATGGCCTACCGAATGGTTTGTGCAACAAATCTTTCAGGTATGGGCAAAGCAATGTTAACTTATAGTCAGGACTACGAGGAAGAATATCCAAGAGCAGGAACGGGTGGCTGTGAGTGGGACAATGTTGGTCTCCTTGGATGGACTTGGGATGACCCATATGACTACCCTGCAACAAATGAAGATGCAACGGTTAGTGCAAGTTTATATCTTTTGGTAAAGTATGGTGACGTAACTCCGAAGCAGTTCATCTGCAAGGCAACAAATGATAAAAAATTCGATCTTTCGAACTATCCACAGCGATCTGGGGATTGTTCAGAGTTGGAAGACGCCTGGGATTTTGGTGATCATCTAACCTCTACAAAGGTCGGGCCATGGGACCATGTCAGTTATAGTTACCAATGGCCTTACAGCATCTATTCGGCTCACGCCGCAAGTTCCCCCAGTCTTGCGATCATGGCAGACAAAAACCCCTGGTATGATGATGACACACAGGTCACAGTAAAAATGATTGAACTCAGCACGGATCCTCTGACTAAAGATGAATTTATAAGTCGAGACAATGTTGTCGCAGCTAATTCAGCTAACCATGACGGTGAAGGGCAGAACGTGTTGTTTAATGATATACACGTTGATTGGAGCCGAAATCCATGTGCTGGCCTAGAGGAGGACAATATCTATACACCCCAAATTGAGGTAAAGTCTGAAGAAAAACCCCAAGCAAAAGACCTCATGATAGGCACGGTACTTACCCCAGGCGAGTATAGTATAATGTACAAGCCCAGGAGTGAAAGAGATTCGTTCCTTGTGAGCGACTGGATCGACGACCAGTAACACCCCAATTAACATTAATTCTATTGTTATTGGCAAGTGTATTTAAAACGGCCTTTGCGATAAGCGAAGGCCGTTTTTTTTCTGTGCTCTGCCAGCGGCTCTGGCCCAAGAAAATCCGGACTCCTTAAACTTGCTAAAATCAAAAATTGTGCTCAAATCGGTTTTGTGTTAAACTTCATCAGCCAAAAGTATCTTTTGGGGAGTAATGCCATGTCAAAGACTTTGACATATAAAATATTTGAAAAGCACCTTGTAACGGGCAGGCTTTCTGTCGGCGAGTCAATCGGTATCAGAATCGACCAGACCTTGACGCAGGATGCTACCGGAACAACCGCCTTTTTATTGTTCGAGTCCATGGGCATCGACAGAGTAAAAACCGACATTTCTGTCAGCTATATTGACCATAATATGAGTCAGTTCGGGCCTGAAAATCACAATGACCATCTCTATCTGCAAACAATCGCCGCAAAATCCGGGGTATATCATTCTCGTGCGGGCAACGGTATCTGTCATCAGGTACACATGGAGCGGTTCGGCAAGCCTGGCGGTACGCTTCTTGGCAGCGATTCACATACCCCGACCGCAGGCGGGATCGGCATGTTGGCCATAGGGGCAGGCGGAATGGATGTGGCGGTTGCTATGGGCGGAGGCGAGTTTTATCTTACATGTCCAAAGGTTATTGGTGTAAAACTTGTCGGCCAACTTGGCGATTGGGTGGCAAGTAAGGATGTGATACTCAAGCTTCTGAGCATTTTGACTACTAAAGGCAACGTCGGGTGTGTGGTAGAATACTTTGGCCCCGGAATTGAAACGCTTAGCGTGCCACAACGGGCTACGATAACAAATATGGGAGCGGAGCTGGGAGTAACAGCCAGTATCTTTCCAAGCGACGAACAGACAAGATTATTCCTCGAATCTCAAGACAGGGGTAAGGATTTCGAGCCGCTAACCGCTGATGCCGGAGCCGGCTACGACAGAGTTATTAATATCGATCTTTCCGAACTCATCGATAGTCTTTCTGACCATCTCGTTCACATCCTCTCCCTTTGACACGTCGGTCTTCACCGATAAGGCCCTGGCACCCAACGCTCGAACTTCCTCCGCTACCCTTTCCACATCGGGGAGGTGGCGGCTACATATCACCACATCGGTGCCTTCTTGAGCAAAGGCCAAAGCGATACCCCTCCCGATGCCCCGGCTCGAGCCAGTTACTATTGCAACTTTATTTCCTTTAGATGTCA
>SDBV01000116.1_pt1 | contig 93784 bp, 144 predicted proteins | sample 2277081 | NCBI WGS metagenome assembly SDBV01 (sample SAMN10402039, study PRJNA504765) | marine sediment metagenome | isolation source: marine sediment core GS10_PC15, 223 cmbsf | place: Arctic Ocean: Southern Knipovich Ridge | collected 2010
AAGTGATTCAAAATCAGGATGAGACCGATCCATTGCATTCTGCAATTCATCAATATCAAGTTCATCCTTTGATTGTGCATCAGTCCCGATCAATCCACGACCATCAATCTTTAGTGTTGACCAGCCATACTGATGACAGATAGACTCAATCCGGTCTACGGAAGCCGTGAACCCTGCAAAGATAACTAGTCTGCCAACGTCATCATGCTCGTCTAACGTCTCAATCAGTATCTCATCTTTGGGTGTACCAATATCAATCGTTGATCGCTCGTACACTGGAACAGTTCCCTTACCATCACAGAAGATGCATTTCTCCATGCTCTCCACAAATTCACCGACTTCCAATGGTTTGAGTTTATCAACTTCCTCAACGGGAACCGGAACCAGTGTTTCTTTTTTACCTAAACAGTTTGGACACTGCTGCTCACCGGACACTACTTCTGTATACTGGAATCCGTCACTCAACTCACGAAGCAAAGTTAATGCTTCAATGGCTCTGGTAGCCCGCGTCCTGATTAATTTACAGGCTCTCAATGTTTCGGCTGTCGGTTTGATCCTGATAATCTCATATTGTTTTTCAGGGAAATCACGGCATTCGGATTTAAACTTAAAGAGTACCAGACCCTTCATTCTCCGGTGCAGTCTAGCGATCTCATTGACCGATGGTACAAAGGAATGTTTGATCGAGGTATCATCAATATCGACTTTATTCATCTGATGCTTTTTGTGATCTGCATATTCTCCGCATGTTGCACATTTCTTTTCATCATCAAGCCAAGTCACACGATGAGGATATGTTCCACCTGTAAGATTCTGTCTGTCTTCGATTATGGACAGGTTTCTTTCTAGCTTTCTGACTGTTCCTTCTTTCAGGAATCCGGGACACGCGATTTCACACTGATTCCACCAATCAACAGGGGACTTTGGTGCAGGTGATCCCGACATCAGGATGACATATCCATCTTGACCATACTCACGCCTGATAGCTTGAGCCACATGCTCGGCAGCTTTAGACCGTTGTGCTGTTGGTGTCTTCACTTTTGATGATTCATCACAAAACAACATCTTGGGTGCTGGAAAGTCTTCCGGCCAATCTTTAAGTTGTTTCACCATTCCTTCATATGTGAACATCAATGGTGACACTTTTGACTTCCATTTAATCAATTCACGTGATACAGCCCTTACACCTGCTTTTGGCCCAATGTACCACATATCTGCGTCATTAAAACCACAGCGTTCCATCATCTCAATCATTGCTAATGATTTACCTAATCCCATCTCTTCGGCCCAAATCATGTAATGCTTGGACATGCCATGTTCAATCATTTCTTCTTGATTCTGTTTTAATGGCCTCTCATAATCAAAAGCAATTAGCTCTTTGTCATACGGAGCATATGGATTCCTGCTTTGAAGATAATCAAGTGCGAATTGATTCCGGGCTGAATTTGATATTGACCAAATCTTGCGTGGGTTTACATCTTCATAGCCATGCCATTTTGCTCCTTGCATCTGTTTGACTTCAGCTAACAGGATTTTATTATATCCAAACTTAACTTCAATCCTATCGCCAACATAAGTCAACGTGACTTTTCTGAGATACTTACCTGCTTTGAACTTAGTTTCGATTCTCATCATCAGCCTTTCTAGAAATAGTAGACGGAAGAACCCCTAAGAGTCCTTCCGCTTTTTGACGCTTCTTGCGCTTGCGATCTTTAATTTCACCAACCATCAATTTTTTGTAATCGGTATCTGTCCATCTGCGTGATTTCATAGCTTTCTCCCTAAGTAAATATTATAGTTTTGTCTTTCAGTTCCTTAGTGGTAAAATTCCCCCAAATCTTACTGAATCCTGATGATTCAAAAAAGTAATAACATTGAGTCATCATTGATCTAATGTTAAATTCTTTGCTTGGATGGCAACAGGAAACAATAGCATCGTACCATTCAGTCATCGTCCCTGTGACCACTGACAGCATCGTTCGTTTAGTCTCTTTCGTCCATGTCTTTAATCGTGTAAAATTCGATAAGTCTAAAAGTGATTCACAATCAGACTCAATCAAGAAAGAAACAGAAAAATGGTCGAAGGTCGTATTCATTCGACGGCCATTTTCCAGATTCTCAATCGGTTTATTATCAAGAGTCAAGCAAGCTAAGAATGCTTCTGGGTCTTTCTTGATGTTAATCTCTGCGATATCCAAACCACGCGTTGGTGAAAAATTTAACGTAGACTGACAAACCTCGATGAAGGTTCGCCAGTCTACGTTCGGATAAGCTATAGGGTAAACTTTAATATCCATTTATTTATCTATCGCGTGATTCTGATCCAGCGTCCTTGTCCAATTCAATTTGCGACTCAGGCGGATTCCGAAACTGCTCTATGACAGTTCGCAACTGATCTTGATCAGGCTGTTCAAGGGGTGACTGACACATTGTGATCTGTGGTGTTTGCCAAGTATATTTCTTGCTACTCAGACTTTGTGATCGCAGTGTCGCAGATGGATTATTATTCTCCGAATCTTCGTTCCATTTACTCAAAATGGCTTTCAGATTCGGCGCTTCTTTTCGTGAGGAAATAGTCCCCATGTAGAATGTGGCAAATTTACTTACTGCCGAAATATAAACTAAGAATTCATACCCCCACATGCACCCTGAATCTTTCTCCGCTGACCTTATTTGGATATCTTTAAAGATTCCAGTTGCATTTGATTCTTCATCAAACTTCGGGTCATAACAAATCAGCAATTCATCAGCACCCGTATCGATTGCTTTCGGTCTCCAATCGAATACATAGACATCAACTTCTTTTTCCAACTGAGTTAACGACTGTCCAGCTACTAAGGCATAGGCATTAACTTTGGCTTTATCATCAATAACAAGTTTTGCATTCCGAGTCATCAACTGGAGTCGCGGTAAAAAGATTGATGTTTCCAACTTATCAAATGCGTCATCATATTTATTCAGAGGCATATCGGTTAAGGGTATCATTGCATTCGGGTTTTCTGTCATTGGTTATTCCTTTTTGAAAATTAAAATTAGATTGAGTCTGGAGGGAGAGTCCAGAACTCAATCTATCTGGGAGAAAAAATTACTTCTTCGCAACAGGTTTGGCTGCTGCATTTGCTGTTGCCAAATCTTTTTCAGCCTTAGCAACCGCTTTGGCTTTCTTATTGGCATCACGTTCTACGCTCTTCGCAGCTTTCGCGGCCTGTTTCGCTTCCCACTTTTCTTTCTGGACTTGCAATGACAATTTGTCACGATGCAGCGTCCATTCGATGGCAGCATTGAAACCTTCGACAGCCGTTTTCAGACCTTTACAAAGGACTTTCGCAGCCTGTCCACCGGGCTTGCCATCAGTCTGACCAGCTTCAGTCTTGATGTCACCCATCTTCTGCATAAAGGAAACAGGAGTAAAGGTCTCGGCTTCTGCGAGCTTGCCTTTACGTTCTGCATCACGGATTTCTTTGACACGTGCTTCGACTAATGGCGTAAATTCTTTGGCACTCATCGTCTGAGCGCGTTCAAAGTATTCAGCCTGTTCGTTGATCGGGAGTTTGGCGAGAGCATAAGCATTAAACAGGATGATCGTGCCATCGTCCACCAAAGCGGAGATTTTGTCATCTTCAATGCTGTTCAGGGATAGGATCTTCTTGATATAATCAGTGCTTTTGCTGATTCTCTTAGCGAGTGCCTTTGCCGTGAGCAAAGGATCGGCAGCCATCATGCGTTGGAATTGCTTCGCGTACGCAGCGGGCTTGGTTTCTACACGTTGCAGATTGCCGATTGTCTGACGAGCATAGACATCTTTTTCTGCAATATCCAAAACGTTGACAGGTATCTGTTCCATCTTCAAATCCGTAGCGCACGTATAACGATGTAAACCGTTTACGATAATCAACTTCGGTTCTTTTGTTTCTGGATCAACACCTTCCCGAACTGTGATAGAATCATTGATTCCATCTTGCTCGATTGAATCAAGCAACTGAATGTAATCTTCAGCTTTTTTGTTAACTGGCCTGAGAGCTGATTCATTCTTGATGATGTCGCTCACATTAGCCATCTGTGGGCCGATTGCCCACTTACGATCCGATGATGTCATTAATCATCTCCTTCTTAAAAGTGATTATAAAATCTCTAATCTAATCAAATCAAATTGATGTGATTAAAGTTTACCCTCTGTTTGGTATACAATTTTTAGTCGTCATATATGTAATAATGCAATGGATGTATTTTTCATAGGATAAAATAAAATTCTTTTTTGGCATGATATTTGCTTCCTTATCTTATAGGGTATTCACTGACTGACTGACTACTTTTTTTTATTTTGTCATATGAAAATTCTATCCCTTGCATTATTACATATAACCGTTTTAATACCATTCAGGTTGATATGCTTATTTTGATTTGATTACAGAAAGACATTAAATTGATTACGAAATCAACTGCGATCAAGAACTTTCTAAAAGCATCAACACACGAAGATTTGTCAGAACTATATAATCTTGGTATGGAATGCCAAGTCAATGCATCTGCTGATGGTGGCAATCTGGTCACTGGTGAGTATCATGGTGTCAATTGGCGTGGATGGACGGATAATCTTACCACATGGAAAAGTTTCCGAATCCCTTGGAAAGCAAAAAGCAAACCAGAGTTTACTGATTCAAAAATGACTTGGGATTTGCTCGAACATACTGAAGCCATTGGTATGACCGGATGGGACTGGAAGAATCTTTGTAGCCGATGGGTTGCCTTTGACTTCGATTCTATGATCAATCATGAGCAGGGCTTGACACAGCAAGAGCTTCAAGATATTGAAGACACCATGTCTGCACTTGAATTTACTACCATACGAAAATCAACCAGCGGGAAAGGTTTGCATGTCTACATCTTCTTAGATAATGTTCCAACTAAGAATCACAACGAACATGCTGCCTTAGCCAGAGCCATACTCGGCTATTTGTCTGCAACCACTGGATATAATTTTGAAACGAAAATTGATGCTTGCGGTGGTAATATGTGGGTTTGGCATCGCAAGATGCAAGGCACTGATGGACTAACTCTAATTAAACAAGGAACAGTCTTCAAGGACATTCCTAAGAATTGGCGCGATCATGTTAAGGTGGTCAATGGAACCAGACGCAAGAATCTTCCACAGGATATTGAAGGCAGTCCTCATAAGTCTGAATACGAAGAGATTGTAAGTCAACATGCACATGCACCACTTGACGAAGGCCACAGGAAGCTCATTAACTACTTAAGAGAAATCAAGGCTCTCTGGTGGTGGGATCCTGATCATCATATGTTGGTCACTCATACTGGATATCTTCAACGTGCTTTTAGAGACATGAAGATCAAAGGATTCTTTAAGACTGACTCAGCAAGTAAAAATCTTGAGGAACAAAACTGTTTTGCTTTTCCACAGCGTAAAGGTGCATGGACTGTCCGACGATACACGCCGGGAGTCAATGAACACATCTCTTGGTCACAGGACGGTTCTGGTTGGACTCGTTGTTATTTTAACAAGGATGTTGATTTCAAAACAGCCTGTCGTTCTTTTGGTGGTGTCGAAGACAGAAAGAGTGGATACCGTTTTCGAGATGCATCGAGTGCCCAAGATGCAGCAATGCTCATGAATGTCGATCTTAAACTCGAAGGAGCAGCAGCGCATCGGGCAGTCATTCTGCGTCAACATAAAGATGGTCGCTTGATCGCTGAAGCCGAACGCACTGATGAAACTAATCCTGATGACTATTCAGACTGGTATCCCGAAGCCAAGAAATTTATGAAGGTCTACAACGCCAAGGTTGCAAATTATGATGAAATCGATAGTCGCAGTTACGATGATCTGATCAGACATATTATTTCAACCGGAGGCCAGAACCTTGGATGGTTGATCAAGTCTGAGAATATCTGGCGTGAGGAACCCTTGGTACATGTTAAAATAGCCTTTGGGTCAATGGGTTTTAATCCTAAAGAGATTACTAACATTCTTGGTTCTTCAATCTTTCAAGCTTGGAGACTAGTCAACAAACCATTCCAACCTGAGTATCCCGGTGATCGTGAATGGAACCGTCATGCAGCACAACTGAAATACAAACCAACAAAGAATCTTGAGAATTTAAGACATCCAACATGGGACAGGCTCCTCAGTCATTGTGGTGAGGATCTAGATGATATTTTAAAACATAATGCTTGGGCAAAAAATAACGGTATAATTACTGGTGGTGATTATCTTAGATGTTGGATCGCTTCAGTCTTTCAAGAACCAACTCAACCATTACCTTATCTGTTTCTTTTTGGGCCACAAAATAGTGGTAAGTCCATCTTGCATGAAGCCCTAAGACTCTTATTGACAAAGGGTTATAAACATGCTAATGCAACAATGGATTCAGACTTCAACGCAGAATTAGATGGAGCAATCATTTGTGTCATTGAAGAAATGAATTTAGGTAAGAATCATAATGCATATAATAAGATTAAGAATTGGGTGACTTCACGTGAGTTATTGATTCATGAGAAACGCTTTACGCCTTATCAGATTGTTAATACTACGCACTGGATTCATTGTGCTAATGACCATAAATTCTGTCCAGTGTTTCCGGGAGATTCAAGAATCACAATGTTGAATGTCCCAATGCTAAGTCCTGTAGATATGATACCAAAACGTAAAATGGAAGACTTACTTGAAAAAGAAGCATCAGATTTTCTAGCAACTGTGATGAATTTAGAGATCCCGGAATCAAATGATAGACTGAATGTCCCAGTCATTGAGACTGAATCAAAGGGCGCAGCACAACGCGTGAATCAGACGCTCTTAGAACAATTCATTGATGAGAACTGCACTATTGTTAATGGCGAAAAGATCAAGATGAGCGAATTTGCTGTTAAATTTCATTCATGGCTTGATCCTGATGACGTGTCATATTGGACAAAGAATAGAGTTGGAAAAGAATTACCTTTAACAATTCCTAAAGGTAGACAGCGAAAAGATAATCAGGTCTACATCGGGAATATTCAATGGGAAAATAAACCTATACCAACTGTGCAAAAGAATCGTATCAAGTTGGATAAAACCGGCAAATATTTAGAAATGGAAATTGATGAAGACGATTAGACAAGCATTGGACAATATAAGCAAGGAACAGCTTAGTGTCCTGATGTATGCTTTTGAACATGGCATACCTCAGTTTGTTAAATTGTCTGATGACGAATTTGTCGGTATACATGTCGAGAAGATTAAACATTTAAAAGTTGAACAGTCCACTGAAAACGGTTGGGCGATGGGAAGGATCAACAAAGATGACAGTTAAAGAATTAAAGAAGGCACTTGAAAATTGTGATGATGATCAAATCGTCCAAGTCGATTTTGATGGTGAACAATTACTCTCGATTATTGGAACCCATCATCAAGTGATTCAGCCAATTGGAACACAGAATAAAACAATCCTAGTGATTCTGGATATAATATGAAACAATGTACAGTCTTAGACTGTAAACAACAATATCATGCAAAAGGTCTTTGCCGTCAACATTATGAGGCAGAAGCAAAAACAAATGTCTTTGCATTGAGTCTCGAATTGGTTGAGTGTGAACACCTGTATGGTCTTTGTGTTGGATTAAAGACACGATATGAACGATCACAAGAAATCAAAGAACTAAAAACCATGATTGCGGGCATCTAATGAAAATCTGTTCTAAACCAGCATGTACCAAGGCTTCAGATGCCAGAGGTCTTTGTAAGACACATTATAATCATCATTGGCGTAATGGTGATTTTCATCCTAGACCCAAAATCAAGCTATCACCGGCAAAGTTCGAACAATTACGGGCACTCAAAGGACAATTAAAACGCGCTCAAGACCTCTATGATGTTTGTGTTGGTCTGAAATCAAGAATGGTCTGGGCTGAAGAAATTAATGATGTCAAGAGATTTATAAAGGAGATTGAAGATGCTGAATCAGTTAGGTAAACAGATCCATGAGTGGGCACACCGAAAGGGTTTTTATGCAGAAGAAAGGACAACTGGTTGCTTCATAGCCTTGATGCATTCTGAATTATCAGAAGCTCTGGAAGCCTATCGAAACAACAATCCACCAGATAAAGACTGCCCAGACTTTCCAAATGCAAATATAGAATTTGCCGATTGCATCATCCGGATTTTGGATTTTTGCGCCTATAAAGATATTGACATTGAAGTAGCCATCGAAGCAAAAATGGCTTTCAATGAAACCAGACCACACAAACATGGAAAGGAATTTTGATGGACATTATGTTAGCAGTCTTATTTATTCTGGGTGGATTTTTATTGGGTTATCATGTGGGAGGAATGAAAAATGAAGATTCTTAAATCAGCAGGAACCTTTGAAATATTACACTTCAACAAAGAGAATATTACCGACGCTGCTCGGACTTGCTATCAGTCTCTTGAAGCATCTAGTCCTCTTAATGATATCAAGCTACTCTTGATGCTTTTAAAACGTGGTCATCATGCTATGATTGAATTTGGAGATATGACCGTCAGATTCGACAACGTGTCCCGTGGAAATTCTCATGAGTTAGTTCGCCATAGGTTGTGTTCCTTTGCGCAGGAATCAACACGTTATGTTGATGAATCGGATTTCAAGGTAGTGGTGCCTCCGCATCAGGATGAGAATCAAGTTTTTGAGATCAATTTACCTGTAAGTTTTGCTAATAGTCCTGAAGAACGAGATTGGAAATATTCTTTCACATTAGCCGAATGGTTGCAGATGAATGAAAATATGTATCGTGCAATGATTCAGTCAGGTTGGAAGCCCGAAGACGCCAGACAGATTCTACCAATAGCGACTAAAGCAGAGATTGTCACTAAAGCCAATCTCAGAGAATGGAGACATATCTTTAATATGCGAACCAACCTCAAAGCTCATTGGGAGATTCGCAACATAATGATTGACCTGCTACTGGAAGTCAAGAAGCTGGCTCCAATCATCTTCAGTGATTTTATCTATGAAGAAAAAGACGGTAAACGTTTCTTCAAGAAGGGAGAATTTACTGATGCCACTTAAACAAGTAACTGAAGTCGAGTGTGATCTATGTGGAGAATCAGATACGATTGAAGGTATTGATGTTTCTGGTCTTGATGATTTTGTATTTTTAGGCGCATATATCTTTTGCAAAGATTGTGCATCAGCAGTTCTAAAATCAATTTATGAAGAAGAAGGATTACACGTCGAAACTGCATTTAAAAAGTTGAAGGGAGAAAATGGTGTATTACAAACCAGTGAGGACTAGTATTACGTGGAAACTATTAAAATGGTGCAGGAAGAATTTCTCAAGAGGACGGCACACCACAACTATCTATGATCGGTTTGCTATAGCACTTTATCAAATCTATCAAGGATTAGGTTGGAAGTCTGATTTCAGGAATGATTCTCAATATGAATCTTATGCTGCGTCAATAGTGCATTTCATGGGTATTGGAGAAATGATGCAGTTACATCTCGAGGATCATTTACCTCAAGACCTAAAAACCTTTGTCGCTGTTGATGATTCCAATACCAATCTACTCTACCATATCTCTAGAGCACAGCAGATGGTTTTCTATTATAAGCGTGTCAACAATACACGCAGAGGTAAATCTCGTTACAACCCGAAACAATTGGAAAAGGATCTGGCGACCGTGATCCAGATACTATGCTGCCGGATTCCGGGAGCTAAAATGCCAGCAGCTTTTGAACTTGCTATGAAAATAATGACTGGAGTATTATGATGAGATATTTACGTGCAGGTAGATTTCGACTGAGCCGTAGTATTCTTGAAGATAATAAAAACTTTGCATTACGTCTATTATCAGACATGATTATCTGGGAAGCACATTTTGATCCATGTACAATGTGCATTGAATATACAGCTGAGTCTAAGTATTTTGATCCCGTTGGCCCTCACAGCGAGCCTCCCAAATATGATTTGCAAATCACTCAAGAACAAATCATACTTACAAATGGAGACACTATTGTACAACCTACAGAATACAAATTCATCAGAGAAAAGACATACACCAGATACAAAACATGCGGTTCACTTAAAATGAAATTCCATCAGAAACATCCACTAACTAAGAAAGGCTATTAATATGTCCGATGATCTAATGAGCCTCTTTGACGGCTTAGACAGGCTCGATGCACCTAAGAAAAAGGACGTAATCGTCCAAGCACCTTTTGCATATCCCGGCGGTAAGAGACGAGCGATCAAACAGATTCTGCCTCATCTTCCGTATGAGAATACTTATGTTGAACCCTTCGGTGGATCAGGCACAATTCTGCTGGCAAGAAATCCGAGTACTTTGGAAGTCTTCAATACTCGGTACGCCGGAGTCACGGCTTTTTATCGCTGCCTTCGTAATCCTGATCTGCTGAATGCCTTAATGGATTGGTTGGAACGGACTGTACATTCTCGCGAAGAGTTTGTCTGGTGTAAGGATTCATGGGAAGATGCCACCGATCCCGTCGAACGGGCAGCACGTTGGTACTTCATGATGGAAACATCATTCAGTAGCTTGGGACGAAATTGGGGACGCTCGACTAAGGGCTTCGGTAGTATGCCAGCCAAACTCAAAAACAAACTTAAGTTCTTTCCTGAAGTCCACGAAAGACTTAGGGGAGTCCAGATTGAAAATCAGGATTGGAAGTTTTGTCTTCAGGATTATGATTCACCTGAGACTGTCTTTTATCTTGATCCACCATATCTGGATGTATACAGTGGGACATACAAACATGAGATGACTGAAGAAGATCATGAAGACATGCTCAATCGTATCTTTGATTTAGAAGGCTTCGTTGCTCTGTCAGGGTATGCTAACAAAATGTATGACGACCGGAAATGGGACGACAGGCTAGAGTGGAAAGCCTTTGTGTCAATCAAAAGTCAGGCATACACTGAAGGCAATAACAAAGCTCATTTAGAGAATGTTGGTGGACGTGAACACAGCACAGAAATCCTCTGGATTAAGGAATCGAAATGACTTTAAGTTTTGATGACTACAGAATCTTTGAAATTAGAGCAAAGATTGACGCACTACTGGTTTATGTTGAAGGCATGAAAGCTCATAACATGCACCAGGATTCTACAGGATGCTCAAATATGTATGATGAACAAGCATTCGTTGGCTATGGTCAGGAAATTGAAGCTCTGGCTTTAGAGATGAAACAAATTAGAGAAAATCAAATTGGGAGGATAGTTTGGTGACAATCCTTGAATACATTATGAAGTGTTGGTTCAATAATGAAGGCTATTCCAATAAAACTAAAAAGCGAATTAAAATCTATGAACTCTTTAAAGGTAGAAAGGTAATTACCCATGATAGTTGATGAAGATTGTCTACCCGTTGATCAAGAACAATGTTCAGGCTGCAGGATTTCTGACTGTGAACTCCGGCATCCTGATTCTCCTTACACTGACACACGAACGGTTTTAGAGAAAGGTATTACATTCTTTAACGACTATGAATTTGGGAGTGAGAAACTTTTAGGTGTTGATGCTCGATACACAATTTGGATCAGAGCAGATATCTCTGAAGACAAACTTAGTCTACCTGATGATGAACTCCATAGATTAGCTGAATCAAAAACCAAAGAATTAATAGCAACATTAAAAAAGTGTGCAGTTCAAAATGTTCTGGATGATCCTGAATGTCTCGAACTTTTAAGAGTATTAACACCATACACTAATAAAACACAACATTTTGAAAAGCATCCAATACACACTGTTCCAATGACAGATGAAATACGAATCAAGATGCTCAACAACCTTCAACGTCGTATAGTCAGACGTGATGAAGAAATCAAACGGCTCACAAAAGAACTGGAGAAACAAAATGACTGAGCGTAAATGTTATTATTGTCATGAGTTATTCGACGAATCTGAAATGAAAAGCCACTTCATTGAAATGGATGAATTAGTTTACCAATGTTCACACTGTAGATTACTCCATCATCAGATCATACCATCAAAACTCCGTGTACCACTCACACCTGAAGCAAGGATCAAAACGATTGATTATATTGAACGAAGTATGAAGGCTAAAGATGCAGAAATCAAACGACTCAAAGAAAGAATTAAAGAACTGGAGACAAAATAATGGCTCGATCAATGAAACATTGGTATGGTAATCAGATGTGTGTGGTTGACGTGGAGACCACAGGCTTAGATCCTTTATTTCACGAAATCATACAGCTTGCGGTGGTTCCTATTGATTCCAATTTTGAACCATGTGCAGATAAAAAGCCTTTCACGATTCTAATCAAGCCTAAGAACATTGAAGGCATTGACAGGAAAGCGATGAAGGTTCATGGCTTTACTGTCAAAGAATTACTTGAACAGGGTTTTGATTCTGAAGCAGCCATTGAATTTTTTCTTAAGTGGGTTGATGAACTGGATCTACCCTACCTGATGAATGGTGAACGCTACAGAATCATGCCTCTTGGTCAGAATTATTCTTTTGATCGGTCATTTATTATGGATTGGTTGGGAGCAGATTTGTATAACGATATCTTCCATTACCATTTCAGAGATACGATGATTACTGCTCATTACCTTAATGATCGATCAGCAATGCATGCTGAAGATATTCCTTACAAAAAGGCCAACCTAGCTTATCTGGCAACTCAACATGAGATCCCACATGAAAGATCCCATGATGCTTTTGCTGATTGTCTGGTCACTGCTGCGCTCTATAAAGCAATGACTGAAATTGGTATTTTCTAATGAGGTAGTATCCATTCTATTTGATCAGCCGGGAAGCTCTCTTCAACCTGCCTTCGGTGATCGAACCACATTTTCTGGTTGCCGATTGGTTTCTCAGGTATACATTCTGCATATCCAAGTTCCTTGGTCACTGCTGCATCAAAGCACATCATCTTGAATGATGAACATCCCATATGTTTGCCAACAGCCACAGCAGGAACCAGTGAAGGCATTCCCGGTTTCAGATTAACATCTTTCCAATCAAAGAAGTATGTATTCAGATGATCTGCGTACCATTCTGCACAAGTCATCATGGCCAGCATCTGACCCATTCGTGGTAGGCAAGAATCTTTCAATCTATCATCAAGTTGAATTGCGAAAATTGGATTAGCCAATTTGAATCCCTCTATAATTCTTATTGAATCATTGATTGCTATCACAGGGCCATTAGACACAAAATCTGTTCGCTTCAATTTATCCAAACTTGGCCCCTTTCCGATGATGTAACAATCTTGATCCTGATAGGTACCTTTCAATGAAGAAAAAGTATTAAGACTTACGATCTTCTTTCTCCATCTGCATTCCGTACCAATGCGTTCCAAATGCTTATCAAGCCAAGCTTCCGCCTTCTTATTCTTTTGATGAATCCAAAATAATCCATCCACCCCAATGCGAATCCTCACCTTATCAATAGACTTTGGAATGTCTAAGATTTTGTCATCTTCGCATATTGTCTCCAAGACAGTATGTTTTGCACCACTGTCTATTAATGTTTTAAATCGTCGATTAGCCATGTAGTGTTCAATGACAGGATCATCACCCTGCATTGTGTCAAAAATCTGTGTATAGGTCTGAGGCAGGTTTCTGATATCTAGTTCCAAGTCATCTTGATGCTCATCAATAACTTGCTGTAGTATTTTCTGATCCCAAACCTCCGGTTGACATGCTTGCTCTTCAATCCAATAGTCAACCAGTCTACGCGTCCGATCATTATTCTTTAGGTACAATGTACCGCTCAACAATTCTTTAAGATAGTAATGCACACCGATATCTTCAGTCATTGTGTTAAAGATTTTAGGGAACTGTTTGATCTTGGCATCTACGTCTAGATACAAGATAGCTTTATTCGGAAACTTATCCATACAATTCCTGATAAATGTGGACTTCATCGCACAATTCTTGACCCATGAACCTTGATTTTTAATTCCCTTTATGTATGGCTCGAAATGCCAATGCTTTAAGGAATTCAACAATACCTCCTTCTCAGATTCATAAGGTGTTTCCTTCGTGTAAAAAGCACAAATCTGAAATGGATTCTCATAGGCTTCACGTTTGATTGGTAGTATCGCTTCACCGTCAGAGAAATTTACCAACTGAACATTAAACTGTTCAGCCTTCTTTTCCATACGTTTAATATAAACAAATAATTGTTCACCGAGTCGTAAAGGATCAGGCGTCCCTATACCGTAGAAAGTATTATTACCTTCTTTTGGATAATGCAGATCACAGCCTAAGAATCCAATTTTACATGGTCGCAGCACTTCCATTGCCCACCATGCAGCATTCAGAAACATCGTTTTGCCAACGTACTTCAAGCCACCATTACGTTCGATAGCTTCACGATTCATTTGAATGCCACCAACAATCTCTTGGTCATCACGTATAGATTCAGGTAGATTAAAGAAATCATTCGGATGCAGTAGGTATGACCATTTATCTGTAGCTTTCCAAGCATTGTTAATTGCAATAATAATCTTGTCTGAAGTCTCTATGTCATTAATCTGTGGTGCAGTCATACCACTGCCTAAGATTATGACCTCACGGTCTGACATAGTTTGATACTGAAATTTCCAACTTGGATCATACTTTGTTAATTCCTGACCACCATTAGCCCAAAGATGCATTACGAAAGGTAACTGTCCCATTGTTTCTGATTGAATCTTTGACATCTGATTGCTAGATAAATCTCCTTTCCGATATTCACGGAAGGCTGATTGTGCTTGCTCGGCACCGAGTGGGTAGAAAAATTGCCAGTCTCCAACGTCAAACATATCTGCGTAACGTTCGACTAAACTAGTGAACAATCTTGGCCCATATTTAACCCTACCGGGCTTATGCATATTGATCTTCATCATCTCTTCTATGATCCGATCCCAGAAGATATGTGGAGCCTTTGGTAAAGCCAACAGTCCATTAGCATAAATCAATGTTCGATTCTTGTGCCAGTGTTGCTTTGTTATGAAGACTGGTTTTTCAATACCATAAGCTTCGATGATAGAATCAACAGGTCGAAGGGGTAAATAGTCACAATCAAAATACCAGCCACCATGTTTCTTTAAAACGGACAGCCTTAATAAATCACTCTTCAAACACAGATCCTTGTCAGCATGGTATCTTTCTTCAAAGACTGGATCAAGAGCCGATTCATCATGAAGCATGATTTCGTAATCCGGATTCAGTCTCTTGAACTGATCCATATTGTATTGTGCCCATTCTGGCAGCGGACATCCTACCCAAATGAAATGTATTATTTTTTCCATGGTCTGGCTCCCCATAATGCGTCTAGGTCTGGTGGACAAATAAAACAAAAATCTTCCATAGCTTTGTCTTTGGCTTTGGCATCAATAACAGATAGATTCGGTACAGTTAATGCTACTGACTGATAATAATCTTTAAACTTAACGTCATTACCGGCCAGTTTATCAGAAAGTCTGACCCACACCGCCGGTATACCATAAGCATGAGCCAGAATCAAGCCATGAAGCGACGAGGCGTAAACCACATCATACTTGCATATCTCACTAATCACTTTAGTTGGATCACTATTTAAAACATTGATACTTGGTAAGTGTGGATATTGTTCTTTAGCCTGTTTATAATCAACATGATGCGGAACTATACATTCACCATCACCGCCAATATTTTCAACAGGAAACAGTCTGGGCATCAGTAGACCGGGATCACCAATAATGTTCGGACACTTGCCTCCAGCTTTCAACACTGCACGGCGAGTCAAAGGGCCACGTACTGCATGATAGATACTTTTTGGATTAGGTTCCGCAGTATCCCACAGCATCCCTGAACCCCAAACCTGATCGCCCCGCTGTGTTTGCTGGATTATTGATCCGACCATCAGAGTCTTCTGTGCCTGTGTACGGTGAACCCATTCAGGCTCAATGCCTTCATGTCTCAATATCCAAGGTGTCAGCATGTCTCCGAGATTCCCCGGTCTGGGTGCCCGGAACCAATAGGTTCTCATATTAACTCCTTACTTTTTAAGTGCTTGATTAGACAATCAACACGATGTTTGACCATGTGTTTTGACAAGCAAGCCTTCCTGCCTTTTAATGAAACATTTGTTAAATCTTGCTTCAAAGCAGATTCAACAGTTAATAAAAAAGCGACAGGATCAATGATCTTACTGCCTTTGTCTCTGAATGAATAGATTAATTCATTAGGTTCAAACAATCCAACTTTATCTTCACGGAGAGGAGTAATTGTCGGCGTACCACAGGCCATTGCCTGAAAGATTCTTGAAGATATTGGAGCAATGTCACTCGTTAAATCAATTGAAACTTTTGCTAAACAATAACATTTAATAAGTTTCCTGCCACTAACAAATGGAATACTGTCTTTATGCTCTGGCCAACGGTATCCAGCTGTCAGAACTGAATAACCTTGTTCCCTGATTGCAGTCACAACTTCGACTCGATTCTGTGACGTGGGATGCCAACCACTACCGATGAAGACACAATCATATCTCTTCTGAACTTTGACTGGATAAAAATATTCAGGGTCACAGAAAGGCGGGAAATAAATGTTTTTAGGATCTTGTCCAATCATGTTATAATCAATCGTGGCATATACGTCTGTTTGGTCATACAGTTTTTGATAAAATCTACCGGGATCGGATAAACCAAAACAAACAACAAATTTATTATCATTTTTAATTGGCAATGTTCTAGGTTGTCCAATAATAAAAACTAAATCAAAATTCTTTGCATCTTCACCCTTATGTATTATTGAACATTCAAAACGACTGGACAATTCTTCGACTAAACTTCTTACGATACTATAAGATTTCCAATGATGACCGTTATGTAACAATGCTATTTTCATTTTAAACCAAGCACCTTTCTAATTTTTGGCATAAGCCACTTCAAACGAACTGTTGACGTATGATCTTTAAGACATCTTTTTCTCGCCTTCAATGCAACAGACATTAATTTTGCTTTATCATTCAAAATCAACTTGATGTTATCATAATAATTTTCAAAAGAATCATCTGTATAAAAAACTTCATCATGACTCAACAATTTTAATTTTGGTCTTGAGACTGAGGTAATTGAGGCACGACCACAAAGGCTTGCTTGTATTAATCGAGAAGGCATGGCTGCATCTTTATCAGTCAAATCCAAGGACAACCACCCAGAATTATATGTCTCAACAAGCTGTTGACCACTGACAATTCCTAAGTCATCTTTATGTCCTGACCAACCATAACCTGCTGTCAAAATCTTAAACCCTTTTTGCCTTAATTTGTCAACAAATTCTCCACGTCTTCTTGATCTTTTGTGTTCTCTTGCCCCAACAAAAACACAATGATATTCTGGTATCTTTGATGTGGGTTTAAAGAATTTTTCATCAGCGAATACAGGAAAATAATAACCCATTTGAAAACGATCTGCTGTTTCTTTACATGAAATCAAAGCTAATTCAGATTGTCGCGTATAGATTGGATCAAAACGTGCTGGTGCAGAAAAACTAAAGAAAATCAATTTTTGTTCTTTCTGCTTTGTGTATCGCATTTGAGGGTTTCCGACAATGATGATAACATCAAAGTTTGGCAAGTCTAATGGTCTAAAAACTATATCAAGACCTAAATGCTCAAGGATGCCTTCAGCAATACATCGATGAACACTGTAAGACTGCCAATTGTAGTTTGGAACCAATAATGCTATTTTCATTTTAAATTAACCTTAATAACCTATCAAGAAAATCTTCTGTTGTGTATTCTTGTAAACATTTTTCTCTTACGTTTTGACCTACGACTTTTAAATATGATTTATCTTTTAGTAATTTAACGGTTTCTGAAACAAAATTAAAAGACTCTGCATAAAACAATTCTTCCTCAGACCAAAATTGCTGCATCATTGTAGGACGTGGTTCTGTTATTGTTGTTATGCCACACAATGCTGCTTGATAAATTCTACTACTAATTGCTGAGTCTTCGTCACAAAGATCTAAAGATAAATGTCCACTACAATAAGCATCAATTAAATTTTGACCAAAAACATCTGGAAAACTATGTTCATGTTTAGGCCAAAGACGCCCATAGGTATGCACAATTAACCCTTGTTCTCTTAATTGATTCACGACCTTAATTCTGTCCAAAATAAAAGGATGGCTTCCTTTACCTACAAACACACAGTCACAGGTCTTCTGTTTATCATTAGGTTTAAAATATTTTGGCTCTGCAAATAGTGGAAATAAAACAGACTTTGGATACTCATCAGCAATTTTTGAACTGGTCGTGATATACGATTCAGCTTTATTATAGAATTCTTCATTAAAATGTGGTGGGTCACTTTCTGCAATAATAATAAATCGTTGACTCAACCTAGGCGGTAAATGTTGTAAGGCCAGTCTCATTACAAAAGTTATTTTGCACATAGTAAAATCTGTCTGAAAAATTGGAGAACATTTACAATTTAATCTTTCCTGAAACTTTTCTAACAAAATCCGATAAATACTATAACTCGCGAAAGCATGCTTTCTGTAATATAAACCTATTTTCATTTTTTAGTCCAAACACATTCTTCTATAACTTTAAAATTTTCTTTAACAAATTTCACACCCTCAGTTTTCCAAAGTAAAATACTTTCTTCAAAGTGTCCAGCTTCTGGTCTAATAGTTTCTGGCACTTCAAGAAATAAACAACCATCAGTCTTTAAAGAGCTATGAATTCTTTTTAATTCTTTTAGTGGATCTGCCACATGTTCAATAACATTTGTACATATGACTAAATCAAAATAATCTTTAGGTAACATATGGTCATGGTGGTAAACCATTTCAAGACATAATGATCGTAATGTAATCCTTTTGATGGCAAAATCCATTACTTTGCTTTTTACATCAAGGATAGAAACATCATTATAATTTTCCAACAAAGCAATGGCATGTGTACCTACTCCAGATCCAAAGTCTAAACATTTCTTGTCTTTAGTTTCCAGAATCAGTTTTTTCAGATTCTTGTTTCTTCGGTGTAAACTTGTGCTCATGAGCAATTTTAAATAGTTATTAAGTTTTAAAAATTTTAATTCACTGTACAGTTTGATTAAGTCATCAGGTTTAGGCCCATCTGACATTTTAGCAACGTCTTTAATTTTAGAATCAAGACTTTGTATTTCAGATAAATCTAAATTAATCAATCCGGCCAATTCTTTGTCCCGATCAAGTTGTGTTTCAGTATATATGAACATTCTATTTTCCTTTGTTCAAATCAACTATTAAAGTCAGACTATAACGCTTGCCCCTAAAACTTTCTAAAGCTTCATGGATTTCAATGCAGTTACATCTGGGAGTTATTGTGCAAATCAAAAATAGATGTTCTCTACACGTTAGGGCATCTTCAATGATGTATTCGTACCCCTTTAAGCCATCATCAATATCAGATTGTGAAATAGGGGTATTAGGATGATTGTGTCCAAATTTCTTTTTTAAAGCTTCAACCTCTTGTGAATCTTCACCAAAAAGAATATGATGAATAACTAGATTTTTTGCAACACGTATCGACTCCTGAAAAAATTTAACTTTATTTTTAACATGTTCAATTGTATTCACAGAAACAGCTACATCAAACGAGTTATCTCCATAGGGTAAATTGCAACCATCTATACCTTTATTAATATTTGCATCTGTCACCTTTACTTCAGATGTTAAGAAATATTGAAGACGGCCTATACCACCTATATCAAGAACTGACTTATTATCTTTAACTTGTTGTGCAACACAGACATGTGCATAGGCAGCAACAGGATGATCATTTTAACCATTACAGTTCCCCACTTGCATTCTCAGGGAATGTTTCACATGATTCAAACATCTTGTCAATATTTTCCATTTGTTGATCACGTGTCATACAGTCATGTTCAATGGGTGACCAATGTGACGTCGTCTTTTCACCATTTTCATCGCGTTGATAGATGTAAAAATTGTACCTACTGAGATCATTACTAACAATCTTGATCTTGTAATCATTCGGATTATCCCAAATATCTGTGCCGGGTAATGGCATAAAGATTTTGGTGCTAAGATAACAGAATTGACCTCTTACACTTTCTAACGCCTCAGCATTTAATTTAACTGTGTGCTCATAAGTTTCTCCCGGTGTACTGATCATCATTAATAATCGCGCACCGATGCCAGCCTCATGACACCATCTAATAGCTTGCAATGATTGCTCTGGTTCAATCTTCTTGTTTAAAATCTTTAAGACTGCTGGATCAAAACTTTCACAGCCTAATCCAACCTCCCGGAGTCCTGCTTTATGCATTGTTTCCAATAAGTTTGGAGTGATCGTATCAACACGAACAGACAGCCTCCATTCGACCCCAAGAGGTTCAATTAGTTTACAAAATTCACGTGTCCATTCAGGGTTGACAGTAATATTATCATCAGAAAATCTTACGATTTTAACATTATAGATTTCCATTGCAGCAATGATTTCTGCAACCACATCAGAAGGTTTACGCCATCTTAATTTTCGTTTCCACATGACTTTACTAGCACAGAATTTACAATCATGAGGACACCCACGTGAAGACATCATATTGATGCTCTCGCCCTCTTGTTCGGATGCCATCACTCTCCCACCAATCCAATCTAATGCTTTTCGATCTGGATAAGGCAACCAATCCATATCAATGAATCCAAAATCTTTATATAGGACTTTAATATTCATTGTTTCATAATCTTCAATAAATCTTAAGACTGATTTTTCTGCTTCTCCTGCAAAAACAGAATCCCATCCATCAAGAATTAAACCACCTTCACATGCAGTAGCATGTGGGCCTCCAATTATACAGGTTTTATTTTGCAACTTATTCAGCAATTGCAAAGCCATTGGATAATCAAGACTGGTCGAACTCACACCGATTACGTCACCATCTTTAACAGTTTCGACCAACTGGTCAACAGTCAAGATGCTGCCATCAAGAACACGAACATCAACATGTGGAGCCTCACGCTTTATAACTGCTGACAAATACAGCAAACCTAATGGTACCTGAGTCTGTTGTGTTATTAAATATGGTTGTGGTACTGTTACCAAATATAAAATCATTTGTTGTTCGCTTTCTTTTCTACTGCATGATATTGATGAAAAAATCCCGGACATTGTTCTCTGACCGCACGGTTTCGATGACCAAACCAATGTGTAAATTTGGTGTCTTCACCGCCCCATTTATTATATTCTGGAAATCCTCCAGATTCTATATATGACGATTTATGCAAGATACAGTTACCTGTCCCAATGCCATCTATAGCGGGTTGTCCACGTTTATCTAAGCGTTTATAATACGGAAAAAATGCGGCTTTATTCTTGATTAGTTCTAATGCACGTGGAAGCAGATTCAATGGAACCAACATATCAGCATCACAGAAAAACAGTATTTCACCTTTTGCTGCTTTTGCTGATATATTTCTTGCTCCTCCCCGTGTGAAGGGAACATCAGGTTTAATCAAATTAACCCTTGAATCCAGTTTCTGATTAATCCAATCAGGATCATTTGGAGTTGGCCAATAAACTAAAACAATTTCACCTTTAAGCCTGCAAGCAGTCAAGGCTTTACAAAGTGAATCATGACAGTATTCAAAAATCTTAACATGATTTGCACCTGTCAATCCAATACAAACCGAGATCATTTTAGACTGACTCATCTTGACACCCCTTACAAAATTTCCCTGTTACTTGCTTATCAAGTTCAGTACAGAACGGCACAAGCTTTTTACACTTACACCGTTCTGACTGTGTTTCTTTCTGAGTTTTAAATTCACATTCTATTGGAATCATGCGAAAAACAAATGGATTTCCGGCATCAACAATATAACCATCTGGACACTTTGGAGCTTTACCGCGTCTAGGTGCTATCAAAGTTCCGTCATTCAGTTGGCGTAATCTCATAGTATTTTTTCACAATTTCTAAGAAACTTTTTAAGTCTCTAGCAGTTATTACGTACATTCCACCCAATCCAAGTTCCGTAGCGTGGGTTCCTTCTTCTGTTTCAACAGTAACCGGGATTTTGTCTGATGTCGCGATACGTATACCCGCCTTTTCGAGACCTTCGTGTTTTTCGAGGGAGACATAGACGATTCTAACATCTTCTTTAACTCCTATCGTGCAACCAACTGTACTGATCCAGCAACTCATTAACAGGCTTATTAGGACGCTCAATGATGCCAGTCTCTTCCACCTTGGTTGTTTCTGCGGGTGTTTTGAGTACATCCAAGAAAACCTCCTTAAAGAGATTAGTTAAAAACATGACTAAAAAATTCATTTCTTTTTACTCACAATCCGTTTGATCCAAGAACCGAAGCGATCTTTGGTATACGTCAGTGCCAAATCTTTGACATTGCCTTTGGCTTCTTTAAGAACGTATTCTTTGACCATATCTTGAGCTTCTTGAATCTCTTCCTTACTCAATTTACCATCTGATGAAGCTGCCTTAGTCATCCTGATGAAGTCATCTTGAGCTTTTGAACAACCAGCAGCAATCAACTCAACTAAATCTTTTTCAGTCTCAGATAATTTCAATTTTTCTACAATTTTATTCAGCAATTTTCGTGCTACCCAAGATAAACCAACAGCAACCACTGTCAAAACTGATCCCACAATCTTTACCCAAATTCCTTCGAATTCCATTTCCATTACTCCTTACAAACAACCACATTGAAAGCATCCGGCGAAACCATATTCGACAACAAAAGATGCTATAAAATTAACCCAATCACCCGCACCTGCTGAACCAGATGTCTTTAACGCAGCAATTGAATTTGCTTCAAACTTAACTGTCCCACCTGCACAGACATCAATAAATTTAATCGTTTCAACAGTTGCCTGATATGTTGTTGGTGTCGTCAAAACAAAATCAGATTCTGTAAATGCAAATGCAGGTTTTCCACTTATTGTTATTATTCCGTATGACCCTGCTGGTGGTGTTGGCGTCGGGCCACCGCCTACAAAGGATAGAGTCATCGTCATAGTGTATCTGGCATCAAAAACTGTATCCCAAGTATAACTCAATGTTGAGTCAGCAGTCACAATTCCATTTGCTGAGTCATCATACCCGCCACCATGAACAAAAGCCGGAATACCTAATAATGTGTAGGATGGCGCACCCCAAGTGTACCTAACTGCGTTTGTTGCAGGTGGATCATTACGAGTATGTTTCAGGAATCTAGGATAAATGATGCCTCCATCATTCAGCACCCCACCTGTGACACAATCAATAATTATTTCACCAGATCCAGATGTTATTATTGCCATTAACAACCGCCAGTCTCAGGAAATTCATAAGCTGTCAATAGTTCAAAACTACCATTCAAATTTATTATGCCCATTCCAAACCCGCCAGCAGTCAAAGACCCACCGTTAGCCCCTGCTTGCAATGAATATTTGATCCCTGACATCCGCTGTAACACAGGTGTTACCAGTACATCAATCAATCCATCATCAGGATCTCGACCATCGCGAGTATCGCCATTTAAATTCCCAAAGTATTTTACACGATAAGTAAATGTACAGTCAACACCACTACCACCAGCCACACCACCGTCTGTCCAAACTGAAACTATGAAAGGTGTTAAAGCTGGTGCAGTATCTACAATTGAAAATTTATCTGAAATTAATTCTGCCCCTGAACCTCCGGGATCAGTGATCACAAAGATTCCAGAGTCATCATCGCCTGAACCACCTGTGATTTTCCATGTGAGAGCAGTAAAATTTCCCGCACCATCAAAGTCTATCGTAGTGATTGGTGTCCCATTCTCATCTGTTAATTTATCATCAGGATCTGAGGATTCTAAGTGTATTGGTACATCTGCTTGAAGAGCTGGCCCTGTTAAATCAATAGCCAAATTCATGCCACGTACTACTTCAAGAGGAATCTCATCAAAAGAATACCCCACTAAGTCATCACCAATTTGAATTGCACCTGAATGTCCAGCAGATATCTTCGTTAATTGATCTCTGTCGTGTTCCATGTTAAATGGCCTAGCTGTCACTGATCCTGAATCAACACCATCTCCGCTGTCTACAGAGAAATTGGTCAATTCACCAAGACCATTCTGTATATTTAATATGATTGGAGACCCTGTTCCACCAGTGAAAACATCACCACCATCGCTGCTTCGTGGGATTATTTCACACTGTAAACCATGTCTGATCAGGTTCCCATAAGCATCAGTCACTCCAATCTGTAAGTCATAATCAATACCACGAGTCATTTTAGCTGGTATCTGAAGAAAAACTAAGTTCAATTCTACTGGTTCAAATTCTTCTTCGGCATCACTACGTGAACGCATGTATCTGTAGTCACCCTCTTCAATTGGTTCATAGTCTATTAATGCGAGATTAGTTCCAATCCACGTTGGTGCTGCTGCTGGAAATGTTTGTCCACCTGTCCAAAAATCTAAGTCTTCGATGGGTTGATTATTACCATCGATGTCTCCTGTCTTAGCAGCCAGAATAATGTCCATGTTTAATGTTGTATTATTAATGTCATAACTGAACTGACTCAGGAAACCTTTAATCTGATTATCGCTCAAGGCATTCAACAGCACACCAACAGTGTCGAAAAGTTCAGCATTAGTAAACTTCATAATCTGAGCAAAATTGACACGCCTCCAAGAATACGCAGCCCTATAGCCCCAGAATACAACAGAGTAATCAACCAATTCTTCAATATTATAAATAAAGAAGTCGCGTTCAATCGGATTAACTTTGAAATTCCCTTGATTCGCCGGATTAGATGATACTGAATTCTGTATAATATCAGTTAGTGAACGTTGCCAGCGTCCAATAAACTTTAATGAAATATCATCTAAAGACGTAAAGTTTAATTTGGATGTCTTCAATAGCACAGTATCTGCTGCTGCTGCAAAATCAACTGTTGGTACCTCTGACAAATACTTAAGGAACACTTCGTCATTAGACACCCAAATAGCACATCTAGCTTGCCATGCAATATCCAAACACATATCCCATGCGTCTGGTTCATCAGTGATTGTAAATCCTGCAGGGAATGGTTCAACTGAACTATTGACACTGGCAAAAGATGCAGCATCAACACTCAAGTCGGTGAGATATGTTTCAACTATCCACTGAATTATATCAGCAACATTTGACCCTACTGAAGATTGGAGTGAAACATAAATGTCGCTTTCCCAATGCTCATCAATAAAGTCAGCCAGATGATTAGCAAATTCGATTGTGGTACATGTGGTTCCTGACGTTGGGGGACTTGACATGCCAGCCAATAAGGTACTATTATTTTCATCAACGGTAAAATAACTCGATGGGACTGGTTCCAGTACACGGAGTCCATTGAAAAGTCTGTAGGCATATACCTCTAAGACTTTTGCATTTTCAGTCTCAATGAGATTCGGAATATAAATATCCGGTTCATCAGTCTGATATATGACTTCTGCGCCACTTCTAATTTCCCAGAAGTCTGGTGCTAATCCTGAATATGTATACTTACCACCGATTGGTTCATTGGAAAAAGACGGATCAGCTAATTGTAAATTTTGTTGACCTTGTTGAAAAGCAGCACTAGCTTCATATTCTGACCACGAAGCACGTGGAAATTTAGCTACCTCAGAAATTACATCACCGTCGTCAAGAAGGATCGTTTCACCTTTACTGACACCCCACACCCATTTACAATAACAAACCTTACCAATTTGTTTAACACAATAATTAACTAGTCCGCCATATTCATTGACAAAGAGGTATTTACCTTCAAAATCATTAGCGACATTAACCCAGAAAATAAATCCTAAGTCCACAAGTTCACCCGCAACTCTTGGGTCAACGTCTACATTGGTTTGCAATGCAATCACTGATTCTGTAATCGTAAACTTGTTGTTGCTCATTGTACCTTTAAAAGCCACACCGTCTATTGTTACAGTTATCTCTGAACTTTGTGGGAACTTATACCCCTCTTCAAAAGTAAAGAAAGAATCATCCTGATCAGCATTACCAACTAAGCGAGTCCGTAAGTCTCCTTTAATCTGTAATGCAGGAGACTTGATCACTGTACCAAAGACTAATGGCCAAGGTTTATTCTTTGCATCTTCACTGACTGTGGTACTATTGATATCAGTTATTTGTTCATAGGAATATCCCATTGTCTGATCGATGATCTCATCATTGATGCTGAAACTAAGAGTTCTAGCACCATCTGAATAAAGAATATCAGCGTTAATTTTACCCTTAAGCATGACTATTGGATCTGTTGAACTGTTCAGTCCCGCATAATAATGATATATTGTGCAGTCTGATCCTTCCATCACCAACGTGTCAAAAATCAATTTAAGAGTCTCAGACATATCGTCATCAAGCGTTATGTTTGCTTCAGCCAATGTACCTGAATTATCAACAGTTTGCTGATTATTGAAATTAGATATTTGCTGAAGTTTAGGTTCACATTCAATAGCACCAAAATCAACAGGCTTCTCTGAATAATACACAGTACCACTCGTCCATTCGATTTTAACAATCACCAATGGTTCAGTGGCCTGTGCTGTATCTAGTTTTGTCTGCATCGGACTCGTAACAGTTTTCATTATTCGTACTCTATAAATGAGCCTTCAAAAATTGCCTGAACACGACAAGCCGGTGTTGAATCAAGATGTAATCTTGCATTAATTTTTGATGTTCCATCATTCTGTATTGTTACCACAGGATTTAATACACCAGGATCAAGATCCGTTCCGATTACTGCCAATGCTGAAACCACCGGCGCACTACCACCGACTCTATGAACAACAAACATCCGTTTCATCATCATAGGATTAGTAGTATGTCCCAATGCAACAAAATGGATTGTTAATGTTAAAGCCATTGCTGATTCATCAGGTATAAAAAAGTCATAAGGTTGATCGATATCAATGTCGACTGCACCAACGGCAACAACATTTGTCTTAACTTGAGCGATCCTAACATAATTTCGTCTACCAGCCAAATCACCCCCCACAGGGTCACCGGCTGACCATTGACCGTGACCATGTGATCGCATATATTCACCCCAAGAAATGCCACCTGTTCCAGATACCAGATTATACCGACCCTCAGCATTACAATTAGCCCCAAAAACATTCGAACCTGTTAATATATTCCCTTCCAGATCAAGTCTAGAATATATTGTTACTGCTCCTGCACCGGGTGTTCTTGGAGGCATGGAACCTAATGTGATTGTTGTGTCTCCAGCACCAAAAGCGACAGTATCTATTTGTGCTCTACCACCGTCCGTACCATCTGATGTTATGATCAAAAAACCACTATTGGGAAACCAAGCTGTTTCATCTGATCCGGTGATGACAATTGATGTATTACCATCAAAGGTTGCTGCAAAAGATTTACCAATATTTACTGACGACCCAAAAAGACCACTTTGCGCTCCATGATTCACGCCACCATTAGCTACACCATAGCCAGTCGTAATGTGGTTGCGTCCAAATGCTGCCTGATCATCTAACTCAACACGAACAGCTTCACCGAATGCGAATGTATCATCTCCAATTGCCTCACCAGATTCACCGCCAGCGAGAGAATCAATACCTCCTGCTGTTCCCTGTCCAAAGGATGATGAACGAAGTCCCTCGGAAGCACCACCATTTGCTGCAAAAGCATCATCGCCAGAAATAACACCATCGTTAACAGCAAAACTATTTGCATTACCAGCCACAGCATTGTTGAATGCTGCTGCATCTTGGGCTGATGTCGAACCTTGATTAGCTGCAAAGCTATCAGGCCCAGATGCTGTCGATTTGTTAAAAGCTATAGCATCGGTGCCTGATGCAGTCGCACCTGCCACATGCCTGAATAATTCTCTCCAAGTGGTTCCGGCTATCCACTCCAAGTAAATACAGCTACTTTCTTCAGTTACCACAAAATCACCGTCAATATCCACATTACCAATCGAAGTTGGAAATGTGATCTTCCCTGTTACTAAACTAGCTACAAATAACAATAATCTCTGACCATCTACAGATCCGTTACTGATACTGGTAATCGTTTGTACTGTCGTTCCAGTCATATGCACCGATGAAGCATTGTTATGTAGTATTATCTGTGTGGCATCGACATCCATACTAGTAACATTATAACCGCGCGGAAGGTTTCCTACTAAAACCTTCTTGTTGGCTCCTGCACCATCGTCATAGAATGCAATAGTGTCATTAGCAGGATCAACAACCGCAGCAGCCAGACCATTTATATCCAGATTAAAGGTTCGATTAGCTGACAAATCACCACCACCAGAAATACCTGATCCTGCGATCATGTCTGTTCCTAGTATGGCTGTTATGTGTGTGTCTATCTGAGCATGAGTATTGGCTCCAATGTCAGATAAAACTGTATGGCTCTTGGTCAAAATATCCGTTAAATTTGATCCTGTAAAATTCAGATCAGTTGTCCAGCCTACAGGTGCTATTGGAAAATTAGTTGAAATATACGTTGCTAATTCCGTAAGAGTTATCTTGCGATTAGCAGCATCAACAAAACCAGCACCAACGTCTACAATTGCAAGTACATCTGCACCTGCTGCTTGTACTGCTGTCATTGCACTGAAATCGGTTATTTTACTATTAGCCATTAGACTTTAGTTCCTTCAAATTCTAAGACCAGTTGATGAAGGCCACAAGCACCATCGCTTCCTTGTGTCACATTAATAGGATTGCTTACCAATTTTACTTGCCATTGATCATTATTGTGATCGACTACTCTGATCTCTTCCCCGATGCTAAGATCAATGAAGTCCTCAAGATTAATTATATCTGCTTTCAAAATCTTGTTGAAAGTGTAGACTAACCGACTCTTGATATCACCAGACAAATTTGATTTTACAGCACCATCTTCAGTTATCTTAAACTGAAAAGGTGTACCATATCCGTCTGAATTACCAAAAATTGGATTTGGTAGGGTCACTGTTTCTGTCCAATGATTGAATGGATACCTCATCACAAAACTCATGGACTACTCTCCCTCAAAATTTCAGAGCCACCTTCTAATAAGATTTGAAAATCACGACTCTCTGTCATGATATTATAGATTTGTGTTGCATCGGCTTGAAAAGTAAAGGATACATCAAATTTATAGCCAGCAGCACTAGGTTCAACAATCTCATTAATTGGTGAAATAATCATGCCGATTCTAGTAATGCTTTCATGATCTGTTATCTTGATGAAATCCCCTCTTGATGCCAGTAAGAAAGCCTTAAAACTAGTTATAACAGTCTGCTTCAAAGCAATAAATTCATAGTGAAACTGATCAATGACTGGCCACACAGCGTCCTTCGTGATATTAATATGATCGAGTCTGGTTCGAGCAACGTTCATATTATTATCACGGAGGCGTGTGTTCCCCGGATTCGGACTATGTAAGGTCACGGTGTCCGAAATCGTCCCCGTAGCTGGATAGTCAAGTGTTACTGTAATTTGATCGTCCTCTGTCTGATTCCACGACGTAATTTTTTACCGATTGCTCTGGCGTCTGCGTCAGGATTACCTGATCCATTGACTGTGATGTTGAAATCACCACTGATATTTGTCACTTCGCCACCATCTGCATAACCCTTTATCTGATTCATAGACAATAATTGACTATAGAACTTTCTGGTTGCTCCAGCATTCATGACAAATTCACCCGGCGTCAACATTGCTGGTACAGTGTCTGAGCCATGTGGAGCCATTCCACCGTCTGCTCTGTTAATAGGTTCTATCAGATTTAAATCTGCTGCCTCTACACCTGCTGCCTTCGCAATATCTAACTGTAAATTTCTGATTTCAATCAATAAGTCTTTGCGTTCCTCAAGACTCCCTTTAAGTGTTTCTTCAGTCTTGACTTGTTCTTCGGCTGTCCTCAATCCCACCGCTGAAATTTCATTAGATAATTTTGCCAATTCATTTAACTGTTCTTGAACAGTTTCTGCTTCTTTAAGACCGTCTACTCTAGCTGTGAAGGCTTCAGCCAATAAATCGATCTGACCGCCTTCTTCGACTAACAGTCCATTGGCACGTTGCGCTATTAATTGGCGTTCACGTCTCTGTTGAATTGCAGCCGGTTGTGGGGCATCTTTAATCAATTCAAAAAAGTCTTCTGCTTCAGCACTAAAGGCTCTAAAAGCTTCCGGATCTTGAGCAAGCTTTAATGCATTAAAAATTACAATTAATTCACCAAAGTCATCTTTCAAAGATGGAGGAATACCGCTGCCAATTTGTTGTAGGCGCGTAAAAGTTTCATCAAGACGTGCATTGACTCTCTCAGTCAACGCTACTTCATCAGGTATTGCTGCTGCTTGTGTCTTGATTATTTTATCAAGTTCTGCTGCACGTTCTGCTGCTGAATCAAGTCTTAATTGTCTGACAGTGTTATTCGCTTGAACCTGTTCCAAGGCAAATTTACGTTCTAGCTTAGCAACCTGTTCTGTCTTAATTCCAAGATTTTCTTGGAGACTTATTAGTTCTTCAATTGCTTGGGAACGACTATTTAAGGCATCAAGAATTGCTTCTTCATCTCTAGCTTTAATAGCTTTTTCAAGATCATCAGATTCAAGTTTCTGTAAAGTCTGTTTGAAATTAAATAAATCCAATTCGTCTTGAATCTTTTGTTTTTTCAGGTCTGCTCTACGTTTTTCTTCTAATTCTATTGCCTGAATAGTTAATTGTAATTGTTCGTCTATTAATTCTTTAAGTTCAGCAGCGGTGTCTCTCTGCACGAATCTTTGGAGTCTACCAGCATCAGTAATTTGTCGAATCTGCTCTTTGTCACCTTTCGCTGCTGCCTTACGGATTTTCTCAAGGAATTTTTCATTATCTTCATTTGCCTTACGTGTCAGCTTATGCATCCTGACAATAATGTCTTCGGCTTCTTTGAATTTCTTAGCTGCTGCCTCCAAATTACCTTGGTCAAGATCAACTTGGGCTTCAATCTTAAATTCATCACGACGTTTTTCTAGTTCTTGAAGTTGATCTTCAACGTCTAAATCTTCAACTTTCCATTCAAAGAGTATATCTTCACCACGATCACCAGCCTGTTCAAGTTGCCTTTCAGCCTTTGCGATATTTTTGTCTATATCTCTAATTGACTTGTCTAATGCTTTCAGGTCACTTTGGAAATCCTTAATAATCTGTTTCTGCATCTTACCAATAATCTTAGTTAATTCCTCAAGTTCATCAGCAGCCTTGTCTGATATTTCATTTAGATTACCAATCACTTCGGCATTTAATCTGGTTTCATTCTGTAACAGAGTATCGATTGTATCTTCTTGGAGTTTGATTCGTGCAGCTTGAGCTTTCTCTGCGTCATCAATTCTTGCTTTGAAAAATTGCTGCATCTCTCTATTGACAGACCCAATACCATTGACCAAATCTTTTAATAGAGTATCAATAGCAATTAGATTCAAAGCAGCCAGACCTATGGCTAGCACCCAAGGATTCCAGATCAATACTGCTGCTCCGACGGCTGCGACTGAAATCAGAATAACTTTTGTAACTGACGCAACCACATCAGACATGTCAATACCAGCTTTTTGTATTGCTGCTAATGCATTAATAATAGGTGCGCCAAAATCAGATATAAAGACATTCTTAATCTGATTTAATTCGCGATTGACAGTTTCTCCTGCTGATTCAAAAATCAATTCGAATGCTTTACCAAAATTTTTGTTTGCTGTCTGGAACTCATCCATGTTGTTTTGGAAAGTTTTCAAACCTTCACCAGCAAAAATCATGGCGCCAGTTATTGCTCTAGTCCTTGAGAATAAATTTCCTAATTCTGATGCACTCCCTTTTGTACGTTCTTCAATCTTCTGTAACAATCCCGGCCATGTGAAAGCTTTAATTGCTGCTTGAGCATTTTCAACACCCAATTCTCTAAACAGCTTTTTCATCTCTTTGGTTGGTTTGATTAATTTTATCATGATCGCGCGCATCAAGGTCTGCGCCTGATTTGCTTTAATGCCTTGAATCGTTATTGTTGCCAATGAAGCATTTAATTCTTCAAAAGTGATACCCAACTGATTTGCAGGAACTGCAACTTTACCATAAGACTGTGCCAATTCATCAATTCTGATTCGGCCCTGTTCAACAGTCTTAAACAGTATTGCTGCTACCCGATCACTTTCTGAAGCATCAATGTGAAAAGCATTCAAAGCTGCTGTTAAAAGATTGACAGAGGCTTCTGCTGAAGTCACACCGACCTTTGCCAACTTATTAGCAGACTCCAAGAACTTAAATGCTTCAACACCTTCAACCACCTGATTAGACAATGCTTGGTATGCAGCTTCTGCTTGGTCAATTAAGTCGATGTTAAAATCATCCGATAATCTTCTCAATCCCAATGACCATTCTTGAACAGATGAATCAGCACTCTGTGATATAGTCCTGATTTCAGCAATCCGTATTGAAAACTCAGCAGCAGCAGCAGAGGCTTCGCGTATGGCTCCCAAGACAGCAGTCACAGCCCGTCTGATCAATTGTGCTGCAACGATTCTTATCATCGTCTGCCATGAAAGAGTCAATTCTTTAATGCGCTCATTCTGACTCTTTACAGTTTTTGTTGTAGTTTTAGCATTTGTTTGTGCTGCTTGCTGTGCTCTAACTTCATCAGCATGCATTGTTTTTAGAATTCTTTGTTTCTCTTGCTGTGTTCTTAGGAAGGATCTTAATTGATCATCCTGAAGTCTTTGTTGAACAGCAGCATTACGCTTCTCGTCATTGACTAGTGATTTTAGAATCTGTGCCTTCTTTTGTTGCGTAGCTATGAAGGCTCTCAAACCTTGTTCTTGACGTTTTCGAGTTGCAGCAAAAGCTGCATCGAGTTCTTTACCAGCGCGACGTGCTTGTGCTGCTGCCTGAGCGACCGAATCTTTCAGCTCTTTTTGAGAACCACTGACAGCCGTGATTACACCATTAATTGTTTTATATGACTGTGTTAAAGTCGTAAAAGCATCAACTTGCTCTTTAACAGTTCTAGTGATTTCAACACCTGCTTTAGTCACTCGACGCGATTCTTGAACTAACAGTTTTTCTGTCTCACCTAATTCTTTCAATACTGCAATTGCATTGTTAACTGATCGAACTAGGTCTTTCTCATCGGCTGTCAGAAACAGTTCATCTGCCATTAGGTAATCTCCCTGTTCTCAACCAATTTATAATCGCTTCAGATGTCACAAACTTACTAGCATTCTCATTAAAGAAAGTTTCAAAAGCTTTTTTACCAGCCTCAATGCTCTGCCAATTTTTACTAACATTCATGTTGACAGTGCTTTCTTGCAAATAATGTTGATAAACTACAATTTTAAATTTAAATAAAAATTTAGGGTCTACAGGTGAACCGAATTCTAATTCATAAGCCTTCTCACCTAATCGCTGACCTAAAGCTCTGGACTTAAATGGCCCAATATTATCAGTAAATCTTGCGTCTTTAATCTTTTTATGGCCACGTCTTGCGCCAAAGCCTCTTAATGATTGTTCAATCTGTGATCTCAGTCTAACTTTTGCAGCCAAGGGTTCAAAGGAAGCCACCGACATACCAGTATCAATACTCATGACACTGATGGCCTCCCGTATGAACTCTTGAACACTTGCTTTCCACAGTCTAATCAATTGATTGTGGATATACTTATACAAGGGTGTTGGTGATTTCAACCAACTCTTCAAAGCATAATTTGGTTTTGCTGATATTTTAACTGCCACCAGTTGCACCCTTTATCATTGCTATTTTTTCATCATCATCTTCACGGTCACGAATCTCATTGTATGCATACATCGCTAACTGTTCCCATTGTGAGCATTCATCCCATGAAGCCTTCATGCCGGGAGGTCTGAGACCTAAGCGTTCACAGGTTCTCCAGATTCCGTACTCAAAGGTACGATATTTGGGGATGACTGTTCTTGTTCCTGATCCCGCTTCAAAGCTAAAAAACGTCGTTTCGCTTCGTCCATTCTTGACTCAGTGATTATGTTAGCTTTGACCACTAATGTAGTGATCTGCAGAATCTCAGTTGGCAAAAATCCAATGTCTGCCAATTCTTCCTTATACAATTCCCAAGTATCTGGATCATTGTATTTTACTTTTTCCCATTCAATGCCATCAGTGGCCTTAAGAGATTCTAACACCATCCAATGAATCTGTCTTTCTGCTTTTGTAGTAATGTCTTCAAGATATTGTTTATCTTCAAAATCTTGTTCAGTTACTCCACTAGGATACATTTTTGTTGGGGCAATTGGTTCTGGATAAATAGCATCAAAAGCATCATGATTCAGAATCACTCCTGCTTTTATCTCAATAAAATACTCATTACCCTCGTCGTCCTCACGCGGAAAAACAATTGACTTTGCTTGCGGACGAATATCCGTCAGTCCATTAATCTTCATGATACACTCCTTACTTGCTATCTGCCTATTACGAAGATGCAGCAGAACGCACAACAGTTGGCGCCGTTGCATTACATTTACCTGAACACGAAACTGTACCCGCCCTAAGATCATGCTGAAGACTTTCAAACCGAAAATCAGGGAATGTGATTGTTTCGGTATCTCCACTTGCACAATTCGGATCATAGACCACAATCAGATCGACTGCGTATGGTTGACAAACATCTGAATCACTGGAAACCCACGCTGACGCAAGTCCAAGCTGTTTCAGAGCATCATCAACAGTAGCAACCGCACCCGTAGATGAACGACTCGTAATGTATTCCCACACAAAGTCAAAAGAAACCTCCACTGGAACTTCATCACCCTCTCGGATGGTTCCGCCTGAAAGCTGTCCACGGTCAAGATTATACTCGATATTCTTCGTCTCAGTGTACGTAAGATTACCAGTACCAATCGTGACAGTGATTGAATTTGCTGTGGGAGTTGAACCATCTTGAATCGTCATTGTTGCCAATTTCAGGTCTATCTGGGCAAAAACAGTTACCCAAGGGACTGAAACCAATGCTTTTAATTTCATGATTAACTCCAATTAAACACTAATGAACATTTCATACCTAGCCTCTACAGTGGCGTGTATGATGTCTGTACTCGGCTCAATAAGTCCGAATCGATGAGGTTCTATGATCGGCATACGACTTAAACATCCTAGCAAAGTTTCATCATTTAAGATGCTCTCTGCTGTCGTCCCGTAACGGTACACATTAATAGCCTTAGACAAAGCTGCTGATGCAATACCGATATATTGGTCTTCGATATTATTTGTATCATCAACTTTAGCTATCTGAATCAATATATTTACGATGACTTCAAGCTTCCAATAATTTTTACTTTCTTCGGTTGCTTTTGGGCCATCTGCTCTTAGCTCAAAAAACTTTTCCAACTCTCTAGTTTCTCTGGTCATACCTTCAATATACAAGTCATGCACAGCGAGCGAGTCATAAAATGCCTTGTTTATTGATCGCATAATCCAAAGTGGCCATTGCTTGTTATACATTATTGCGCCCTAGATTATCATTAAAAGTTTTCCAAGCAGTATAAAGAGTCAGTATTTGACTATTACTTAATCCACTACTTAACACTATTCCACGAAGGACAATATCTCCTTCACCTGCAATTATATTTGAATTCGGCAACGCACTTGCCCTTAATGTTACATTCTCGTCTTCCTCAACACCATCAAACAATCCTTTTAAACTGGTTGCGCTCTGTGTTGATAAACTCAAGAATCCAACATCATTGGTCTCCGTATACGTTACTTTGATCGCAGCATCACTTAAGAATCCGATGAGCGCATCAGTCGCATCTCTTTGAATTGCTATAGTTGCTCCTGCTCTCAAGAAATTAGCTATGCCTTCAATATCAAAATCTCTGCCGAAGACTCCCATTGTCATGTCGGCCACAGCAGCTTGTGTCAGAGTATTCCAACCGGTGTCTAGGCTCTTTGTTAAACCATCTCCGGTCAAACCACCATTTAATCCTCTCTCTCTGTAATCAGTTTCTTCAAAATCTGTATTAGTCAATGATGTTCCTATAGCTGTAGGATGCCAGACACATTTTAAAGCATCTGCAAATGATTCTCCACAACAAGGCCAAAATAATAGATTTGTCGGGATAGTTCCACTAAACACGTCTCGTCTAATAACCCTTAACAATCGATCCAATTCGATCTTTGTATAATCCGATCCCGACCATCCTGAGTCTAATAAGGACATTAAGGCTGGATCATACGGTCGATTATTCTTCGTATCTTTAATAAGCAAAATATATAGAGTCTTCTGCGTATAGTCATCCAGTTTCTCAATCTTAAATCGTTGATTTCGAAATACAATCTCGTCACCCATTGTCATTTCAAAGTCAACTGGAAATTCACTCTTCCTGATTATGGCCATCTGTGTTTCTTCATCAAAGAAACCACCATAAGTGAACTCTTTATTAGCTGCAATATAGGCCAAATCATAAGCAAAGTCTCTGATTTCTCTGCCTTGCAATATGATTGCTGAACGCGTATTATATATTGTGTAGGTTGTTGTGACCTTACTAGTTTCAAGAGCATTAACAACATCTGTAACTCTGTAAACAGCCAACGATCTGCGATTCGTTCTAGTTAGATTGTACAAAATCTTTTTAATTGATCGAGACTGATTAGTCTGCATGTTGCCCGTTTCCATTATATTTCTTGAGATACTTTAATGTTTCTTTAATCACAGATGTTGATTCTGTCAAAGCTGCTGTTGCTGCTTCAGCAATCTGCTTTAATTCAGTTGTTTGAAAATCTAATAATTCTTGTACCAGTTTATCTGTTTTTGCTTCACGTTTATAATCCCGATAAACAAAGAAAGCTACGATGATCACCATCACTCCAGCTTCTTTGAATAATAGTAAGAATTCTATCATTTGATTTCTCCTCATAAAGGACTAAGGAGGGGTGGACGCAAGTAAGGAGTGTCCACCCCATCCTCATCCAGTCTTCTAGCCGAACATCACGCAACCAAGATCAGCATTGAGGGTTTTAACGCCCGCAATAACATCACAGGTCACCAAATGTCCCTGCTTGTCACCGTCATAGGTGATTACGACACGGATTGCTAAACCATTAAAGTTTGCAACCGCAGCACTTGCACCTGTTCCGGATTGAGGAGCAGCTAAAGGACGGACTACCAAGGTAATCGCGTCACGATCAAATGCGAAGTTATATTCACCGGCAGGGCCGATTCCTATCACATCGTTATTCAATATAGCAGCTTCCAATGAACGATCCAGTTCTGTAGCAATCGTTGTCGGGGTATCAACCTGACCATAGACATCCAACGCAGCAGCGACACCAAAGGAGGTCAACTGTCCCTTCTTAGGAGCAACTACAAAACCGTCTGTGACGATAGTCTTGTTGTAGCCCGCTGCATAACCAGCAACCAAGTTCACTGCGCCGGGAGTATAAACAGTCACTACGGCAGTGTGAACAACCGCATATCTGAGTCCCGGAGCTATTGTGATTGCAGTCGTGCTGCCGGTGGTCGGTGTCCGAGCAACGATCTTCTGAGGAGTCATATCCCCGGCAATCGTACACCATGATCCCGGCGTCAATTTCGTTGAGAACCCATTGACTGCCAGATCAGTTGTACCAACAGCATAGCCGGCACTCAGGTTTACTGCGCCTGTCACAACCGTACTGCCGGTTGGAATGGACGGAGCATGATTTGAACGGAAGAAACGGAATCCCATTTTTTCGCCCAATTCACCGCGCGCCAAAGCCGTACCGTCATCACCGATCTTATCAGCAGTGATGAAATCACCGATGTCAAGTAAAGCACCTTCGGTGTCCGGAGTGATTATCATACGCCGACGTTCTTCGGGGACATTGTTCTTATTCATCACTTCACGCGCCTGAATAATCGTAGTCCGAGAAGGATCGGTGCCGAGTTTACCAGCAGTATTTTCCAAGAACTGATACATCTGCAACAGAACGATCTGGTCAATAAACTGTGCTATTGATTCAATCGCAGGTACCAGATATTTGGCACGCAAAAGATCAAAGGACAGACTTTCTTCACCATCACGAATCAGGAAAGACGTGTGTATGAATTGATCCAGTTTGACCTGAATCTTTTCAGCCGTTGCATCTTGAACCGTCACGTCATCATTGATGCCCTTACGAACAGCACTGAAACGACCCGGACGATTAAGATTGATCACATCACCAAAATCTGCGACTATATTTTCATAATCACGATTGATCAATTGTGCAGCAACTAAACTATTATCAAGAACCAGTAAAGCTTCCTGTGCCCAAAGCTCAGGAACCAAAGCGCGCATGTCTGTATCGAAATCATTCGCATACACATTGATCCATGCATCAGAAACCAAAAACTTGATTTGTTTCATTAGTTTTCACCTTTAAAATTAATTTTCTTTTCTTTACGCAACTTACGATATAAAGCTGGATCTTTCAAGACCTTCTCCATCGACGTTGCTTTATTACTACCGCGCCCTTGTCGTCCACCTATACCACCAGAACCTGACGCTTCAAATAAATTCTGATGAATCACCATTTCAGTCATGCGTTTAACAGCCTGAGATGGTGTCAATTCAATAGTGATGGGTTCATCCTTGTCATTAAAATCCTGAAATGTTACTTTGGGGACTTTATTGCCAGTCGGTTCACCCTTTGCATCAACTTCCTCAGATAACTGAGTTTTACCCTCGAGTATATTCATAATATGCTCGGGATTGTAAGCCTTATTAGATACGGCTGCTGAAGATATTGCTCGCTGAATTTCATTCGTTTCGTATGTTTTTTGGATCGTGTCTCGTTCGATTATGAGAGCATCGATTGTAGTCTTAGAGTCCTTTTCAATCGTTTTTAACTGGCGTTTCAGTTTTTCTGTTTCATTAAGTTTGTCACTTGTTAAACTCTTCACTCTTTCCTCAAGACTTACTCGTTCTTCAGCCGTAAGGTCGGAACGTGATTTTAAAGCGTCCAATTCATCCCGCATCTTTGATAATTGATCCTTGTGTGTCGCAGTTTTACCATTGATGATGCCATCAATGTGCTTTTGCTGCGCGTCTGTGAATGTGATCGCACCGGGAGCCGGAGGAGCCGGAGGCGGGTCACTCACTGGAGGAGCCGGAGGCGGGTCACTCACTGGAGGAGCCGGAGGCGCATCTTCATAAACAACAAACCAAGGATTACTTACCAACATTTTTCTTTCTAACATCTCTAACACTCCTTTACGAAACCCTACTAGTTGTTATTGTTCGCCCATCTCTTAGGTAAGGTAACAAATATTTCCAAGCAGTTACACTTATGATTCCTGAGAGAATGTGTGGGGGCACTTGGTCTCTAGTGTAGGTGGCCTTGAGACCAGACATTTCTTGACGAACGATGTCAAGATTTTCAAATTCTTGTTCTGGATCAACTCCTTCTAAATATTTTAAAATTAATTCTGTACAAGCTTTTTCAATCGTTTCAGGGACTGTGGTATCGTCATCACGTGGAAATTCGTTTTCTTGATCTTCATCAGTCTTATCGCCACGATAGTTCAATTGATTAATAGCATCAGTCGCCATTGTCAATGCAGCCGTTCTATCATTATTTGAAGCCAGATCCCAATCATCAGTATTGAGTCTTACATCAAAATAAGCCTGAGCTTCTGCTATTGACAAATAATTAGCCATTATTTTGTGTCCTCATTCTGAGAGTCTGTCTTTTCTTGCTTAGCATTCTGTGATGGGTTTTCATCGCCATCTGGAATTCCTCTGGCTGCGTTCAAATTTTCATTTGATGCCTTAGACTGAGCTATTGCGATCCTAGACAATCTTTCTTCATGATCACAATTAGCCTGATCAACCTCACCTTTAGGGTATCCGCGAGCTTCACTGGCTGTTTCTGTGCTAACAAATCCAGCTTCATGATCTTCTTTAATGATTGCAGGATCATTAACCAATACCTCTGCACTATCTAATTCACGATTTATAGCCTCAACTTCCTCACTGGTTGCAAAACGTTCTGATATCAGTTTTGCAATCTGCTTTGAAGTCACTCTTTGGAATGTCTTTGATGGTAATTTAGACTTTAATTCTTCGAGTTTTTCAGCTTCAGCTAATCGCTCTTGGTCTGACTTAAGACTATAATCGTCAGGATAATTAATTGTTGCTACTGATTTATTATCCAGATACAGTTCCCAAATTATGACCACTTCACGCTCTGCATGTTCAAGCTCTAAGCCAATGTATGACAATCCTGCCTCTAAGCCTCTGTCATCCATCTCTTTGCTTTCAGCAGACGCAACACGTGGCTGAAGATTGGTAACTGCCAAATGTATGATCTGCCTGACCTCTTGCTTCAGAGCATCTTGTTTGTCCATGCTGGCATTAATAGGCTCTGACGACGGATGAATGAATCCGGGTGCTTGAGTTCCATGAACATACTGTCTGCCTTTAGTTGTACCTCTTGAGATTGTTCTGTCTTGAGCAACATCAGCCGTCTCAGCCGTACCGTCATCAGGTAATCCTGTCTTTAAATGATTACCTTCATGCTTAGGAGCTTCTTCGACATAAAATGGGAAATTGCTGGTAAACAAATAGAACATATCCGATGATGCCAGATTCAAATGTGCAATCTGATAATTTGCAGCATTGTTCATTAAACTATCAGAAAGTTGTACAAAGATAAATGGTATCTTATTAATGCCCAAGAATCGTGTACGTGTTGGTAGTGGTTCTCCATCATTATTAAAAACTTCAACCACAACCTGCGCTGCGCCGCCTTCTTCAATTGGTACTAAGGTCAGCAGTCTATATTCAATTGCTGTCCCAATTTCTAATCCATAAATTTCGTCAAAAACAGGCACATGATCTTGAAGCAAAAGATTCATCAAGTTTTCATTATCATCAAATGTCCAAGCCAGAATATCTTCAACCCTATAAAGATACAGGTATGGATCTTTGCCATTTATTCCCTGAACTGATGATCCTTGGTCAATAGCTGGACGATCAACATAAATTCCGACAGTCTTCATAGGTAGTAATTCTGTTAAGACATCAATACCCATGAACCGATTCATTGATGACCCTTTGCGGTCAACACCTTGACCATCACCCTTGATTGCGTCCTGATATATTTTTGATCCACCTTTTCTTGAGATATCTATCATGCGTTCAAAAATTGAATTTCTGATTTCTTCAATCGACGATGATGCAAAAGCTGGACAATATGTTAAAGACTTACGAAGCTCATAATCAGCTACAGTTTCACGCGTGGAATATTCAGCTAAATAAATATCGATGAAGTCATCGCCAGCCTTATAAGACAAACGCCATTTGTCCCAGCTTTCTCTCATGCCGTCATAGGATTCATGGGTAATCTTTGATATATCTAAAGGTTCTTCAGCCATTAGTAATTTCCTATGTCTCTAGATTTACCTAAATTTACAGCCAGTGACAAAGCAATTTCAGCATAATTACGAGCATGTGCAAAATGATCAGCTACATGCTCAGGTTTGATATATTTTGCAACTGGATTACCGGTGCTGTCTTTAACTAAAATCCGTTTATTGGCCTTCAAGTGATCCACATACTGTTTAGTTGTGTCAGTTGGCAAAATGATGTTTTTGGTTCTAAAACGTTTAAAACTTAAATCCAACCAAGCGGTGCGATCAACCGTGATACTATGCTCTTCATCTGAATGTTCGCGTAATTGTCTTGAATTTGTTAAACCCTTCACATAATAACATAATTTGACATAACCCGGGAATTTTTGTGCAAAACTTAAAGCTGCACGTTTTTCAGGGTTTGCATCAATCACACAGAACTTGATTTGAAAATCATGCATCAGTCTGTAAAGTTCTTCAATCTCTGTGAAGTCAGCCTGAAGAATTACTTTGGGAGTTGCAATCTTGTTGATATCTCCTTCTTTAGTCTGATCCACATACCAAGTATCAATCTCTACATGAAATTTGGTTCCAACGTCCACACCCATTGTGGTCAATGTTGAATGACTCTCAGACTGCTTCATTTGGTGATCACCGATACACTGCATGATTTCTGAATCATCAAGCGACGAACCCTTTGGACTGTATGTTAAACCTAATTTCGAATTGTAAAATTCCTGCATATCCGCTGGATCAGAATCACCAGAAAGAACTAATTTTGCCAATTCATAAGGCTTCACGGTCATTGAGTACAATTGATTAATGTAATATCCAATATCATCCCTGTTTGTGTATGATGGCGTCCAGACACCATCTTTAAGCCAATCAGTCTTTGCTGTATGATCTAGTTTATGTTGACATTCTTTACAAACCAAGTATGAGTCCTTGATTCTAGGATCAGTGTCTGAATCTGCTGTGATCTTCAGACATTCTGGATAGATTAACTCCGTTAATCTATTACAGAATGGACATCTAAACATAAAATGATGTTGAGACGACTTTGTATAATAAACATTGATTCCGAATCCTTCAATATGCGGAGTCGAAAGCATGTATGTTTGTTTTTCCATTTGGCCTGAAGTACGTTCCAATGCCAGTGGAATATTAGCTTCAACGAATTCATCTAATTCATCCATAATGATCCGAGAGACAGGTATTGATTTTATCTGTGCCCTGCTTCGGCTACCTCGGACGAATAAGTTAGCGGAGCCAGCCCGTTTATGGCCGACGTTGCGAACGTCTGAAAAAAGATTTTTCAAATGTTCACTTAAGTCTAAAGCTGGATCAAAGCGGGAGGTACTAAAGTCCTTTGCATCTGGCGTATTCGCAGGTAATAGATACAGGACTGACTCCCCTAACATGTCAATAGCATAAAAAGCCTTATTCAGAGCTACCTCTGTAAATCCCATCTGGGCTGCTTTTTGCGTAACGATTAAATCAGCGTCACAATCATGAACTTCTCTTGACCAAGGATGATGCTCAAACGAGAACGCGCCGGGAAATGGTTTACCCATAATCCTGTATCTGGCTGCCCATTCAGAGCAGCTAGTGATTGCTTCGCGCGTTAATCCAGCAGATAAAGAATCTACTAGAAATTGCTGTAATTGATGCATATTATCCTTCTAGTGTAACAAAGATTTGTCTGTTTTTATTCTCATGGACTACATTGTGGTCAACAGCTTCAAGAAATTCGTCAATAGCTGGTGATGCCAGAATCTTACGGTCTGGGAAATAGTCGTCGAACCCAATCACGCCTTCTGGCAGCAGATGCGCCAGTGCCCATTGGATCGCTAACTGAGTTGGTACGGCATGATCTACATCGATGTAGATAAATGCAAATTTTTGATCCGTGTCAAAGCAATGAGGTATGAAACCCTCATGGGTAACATATTCGCTTGCGAATATGTTATAGCGATCAGCCATAATCTTTTTAAAATTATCGAGACCACCCACATTTAACGACCCTTTACCATATTTTCCGCCATCGGCTTCTGTTGGCACGTCCATGCCTTCGAAAGAATCAAAAGCATGAGCTTTGCATTGGCGTTCCTTTGCTAACGCGACTAGTCGATTAAACAGATGACCATGCAGTACGCCGACTTCAGCTAAGTCGCCATGTTTCGGCAGTAAGTCTGCAATGATGTTCAAATCTACTTGTTTCAATTTTCCTGATCCCATTAGGCATCAATATCCTTTGTGGATTCTGGTTCCGGTAAAGGTCTCCCCAAAAATTCATGTATTGGGGAACCGTCTAAATTCTTCATATAAGATGGTGCATCTTTAAACCTTAAACCTTCGGCAGGAACTTTATCCTCATCAACAAGAACATGCCAGAATAGTCCTTTTCCATCCGATCTTTTACATTCATCCGCACAATCTACGGTCGTGTATGTTTTTTTAATCGTGTCCATAAAAACATAGGTTTTAATGACATCTTCACGTGTTGCGATTTGAATTTTTAAACCAGCAAGTTTTTCCCGCTGTTCACTAAACGATTTTTTACCAAGACTTTTTAAAGAAGCATTACCTGCAATAGATAAGGCTAGTGCCAACTGTAATTCTTTACTTAAAAGTTCTTGGGTATTATACGGTGGTTCATCCATAAGGAATATATCTACTTTGTTCATTGTGACGTGGACTCCTTGTAAAATCTCAAATTAGCAATAAGATTACCTGAAGATATAAGATCAATGATATCTAAATTATCTGGTATGTCCACCAATGCATCACTACCCACCAATACATCATTGATAAAAACCTTCATATCATCTGTTTCATATCTTAATCTGTATTCGTTGATAATACCATCTGTCCAATTACCACCGTCTACGTCTCCTGCATTACCGGCAGTGGATCGAATATCAGTATTAATAGATTGATCTGACATTGTGGATATTTTTATTTCATCGGCGGCAGCACCACCATCATTAACTAATAAAATATCTTTAGAGGCTGTTTCCTGATCGTAATCTGGAGTTAACAAATCAAATTTTATTGTTCCTTGTAGCTCAGAACCAATACCGCCTAAATTACCATCATCACCTTTGTACTGGAATGTATCTGCTGTTCTGGTAACAGCAGCAGTAAGCGTATCGATATAACTGGTCATATAGTCTCCAGGCTCTATTTGCATACCCCATAAGTAGGTATTAACTGTTAATGCATCACCTGAAAAATCTTTATCTGTGTCAGCATTTGCAGTTTTATATGCAAAAGTATGTGCTGCTACAGTCCCTAAAACAATAAGACATGCTCGAATATATCCATCTCCCCAATCTTCTATATATGCATTAACAGCACCAGCACCAATTGTTTCTACTGTCCCCAAATCAATATCAAAGTAAGCATAAGCATTAGCTACTGTTTCGTCTTCAATATAAAGAAAATTTTTATTTCCTTTTTTAGAGAAACATGATGCACACCAATTAACAGCAGTTAAAGTAACAGCCTGAGTAATCCCATGATCGCCATCAGTAGCATCTGCAATTAACCCATCCATTGTTATACTTTTATTCAATGCGGCTATTGCATTAAGATCAAAAGTATCTCCTGCATCAACTTTTACCCATGTAGTAGATATATCTTCGGATTGTATTACCCAATTTTTCGAAGCAAGCTCTCCAAGATATGCTTTTATCTCATCACTATTTTTATCTTCTCTATGCACTATTCTAGGATGATTTGCACCTACCCTATATAATTTTCTAAATCCTGATTCTAATTTATCTAGATATGCTGTAGTGGATCTTGTCCTTACTACTGACAAAGAAGTACCTTCTGCAAGCTGAGGATAGACACCACATGCTTTTTCAAAACGTTCTTGAGCAACTGTGTCCTGTTCAGCAGTGGTACCTGAACATAGCGTTGCTGATTGCCAAAGTGTTGCATGAGCTAGACTCCCACTAAATTTTTGTGCTGCATTACTCCTAGCACCAATAGTAAATAACTGTGCATTATTCAATGTTCCGGATGCACCAGATATGTCTGTAGTTCCGATAAATGTGCCATTTACATACATCCGATAATTTCCCGAACGGTTGGCAAATCCAATTATATGGTACCACGTTGATAAAGCTAATGCGCCCGTTCCTGCACTTTTTTGTGCCGCGCCAGAGTCTTCAAGAATAAAATAAATATTATTATCCGTAAAAAAGAGTATAGAGTATCCGATTGCATCAGCGTTTCGATTGTTTAGTACATTCCCTGCGGCAGCAGCAGAATCAGGTGTTTTAAGAACTACTTCTTTGATGTAATCATTCGTCCCAACATTTGTATAATTGACATCGGATGACTCTTGCATATAATCCGAAGACTTAAACTTGATCGAACCATCTCTTGTACTTAAATATTGTGTACCTTGATCATAATCGGGCTCCACTCCAACAGCTATTCGATCTAAGGTATTACCTACTTCTGCAATCCATCCGCCAGTGGCAGCATCGATTCCATTATACCGAAAAGTAGGAGAAACTGTTTGTGAATTAAGGGTTATATCTTGGGTTAAGAAATCAACGCCGTTCCAACCTCTAAGAGCCTCAAAGGTTTGAATATATCTATGTACTGCTGTGGCAAATTTCATTAATTATATCCTCACAAACCAAGCACTGAAGGAAAGATCCCTAGCATCACCTGTCCCGCCACCTTCTTCACAAGCGATATCCAGTGCATCACCATCAGTCGCCAGATAATTTGCAGTGTTAATTGCAATAGCTGAATTATCAATCCAAGTTTCGGCTGCTCCAAGCTGAACACCTTTATTTGTGTCATTAGTCGAGACAGCATTGCCTGCTATTCTCATATTGACTTTAGATTCAGCACCGGTATCAACAGTACGTTCCCATGCAGCGAAGCCAACACAAGCAGCATCAGGGCCACTCCAACGTCTGGCTCTCTTCATGTCAGTGACCAGCAAAGTTGCATCAACACCATCACCAAAGGTTCCGGCTACAATCTCATCCCACTGAATCAGTCTACCTTGTGCCTGTCTCAAAAGTGTCACATCACCACCCAACGGAGCACCGATTATGTCAACATGAACATTCGCACTGATTGCGGCTACACTACCATAATAAAGTGTGCCACCTATTGTGTATTCAAGTTGCCCCCGCACTATCATTTTTGAAGTATCTGACATTAGTAAACGCGATGTTAAATCTGGGGTAGCTGTATAATCAGACGTTGAAACAGTCCGCCACGCGTCTGTTAAGGTGTCGACTTGTATTTTCTTTTTGTTATTAGAATCCTCGCTGTCTTCGATGACCACTAAGTCTGCATCGACAACAGATGTCTTTTCTGTTATGGCAGATATTTCGGCGGCCACATCAACATGAATAGCTGCTGGATCTCTACCAAAACCTGAAGACCCACCAGCAGTGGTATTAGGAAATTGTCCCCTGAGATCATCAGAAGGATCAACGTCCACAGTAACATTTCCACCAGCACTTCTAAAGCAGATGATTCTAGCAATCAGGAAGCCTGTTCCCCTGAAATCTATTGGGATAGAAAAATTTACAAATTTATCTTCATCATGTCTGGCGTCATCTACTTTGTTTCCATTAATGCTTGAAGAAGGAAGATTTATATATAATTTGCAATCAGAAGAATTTTGAGATTGTACACCCCACAAGACCAGTCCAAAAGTCTTGTTACTTAATGAAGCTCCGGCTGAATCTAAAGTTAATGCAGCAAGATTCGTGATCTTATCATAAGCTGTGACAGAATCATTAAACACATAAAGGTCTGCAGGATCTGCAAAGACTGGAAAGGCATGATCATGAAGTTGGAAAATAACTCCTACAGCCGTCGAAACACCCACCGTAGCGGTGCCGCTTCCAGAATATGAAGGTGAAACACCCGACACCCAATTTGCATTTCGAGACCTAATCCATTTGTTAATATGGGAAATATGTCCATTCTCAGTCATAACTCGCGAATGATCAACCCATGCATGTAGTTTGTAGACACCATCTGTTGCAACTAATGCTGCACTCTGAACCAAAACAGTAGCAATTGGACAGAATGGTTCTGAAGGCCAGCCTACTGTTGATTTAGTTAAAACCTTTGTGCTTTGTGGAATATACACATAATTTAAAACTGGTACTGTATCTGTGCCTAGACTTAATGCGACTGATACAGCAGGTGTGGTATCAAGATCATGGAATCCGTCAGCCAATAAAAGTGTTAAGTCTCCACCACCATCTTTTTCCAGGTTCAGGCTGACCACTCCGACTGATTCTGTCACGGTGACCATTGTTATTTCAACAATTGAACCTATCAAAGTTTCAAAAGGAATCATAGATTCTTCTAATGATTCCAGTGTCACACTTTTTTTATTATCGCTATCTTCACTATCTTCAATAATCAGAATGTCTGGTCGTACTAAGGCTGTCTTAGCAGCAAATGATCCCAAATCAGCAGCAGCACGTTTAAGCTGTGCATCATCAGTTACATTAGTGATTGAAAGCAGTGTACGAGCTTCTGCTACTGTGAGACCTTTAATCTCGCCAGCAGTGATCCGACCGACTAACTGTTGGGCTGCAATCGTCCGTGGAAGCGGAGTATTATTAAGCGTAGCAGCCAGAATCGTATTAGCATTAAAATCTGAATCCAACACATTGCCAACGACAGAAGCAGCAGTGACCCAAGCAGCACCAGTATAAATATATTCGATGTCCTCATCTTCAGGAATAACTACCCAATCATCTTCAGGTGTATAAAATTTCCAAGTCGCACCTGACCATTCTGCGATGTCATTCTCTTTACCGACCCAGGCACCTGAAGCTGTCGCTATAATCAAATAGCGAGCATCAACAGCCGGAGAACCGGGAGGAGTAGCCGTTCGAGTCAAGACCGGCTCTTGCCAAGAGTATGTCTTAGTCACGCTAGAGACTGATTGTTGAATGTCTACCATCCCTGTGGTTCTCCATGTTGATTATAATAAGACACCTGAATCGTGGCATCAGCAGCCTGATCCCGTATGGCACGGAATTTGGTCATTTCGTCTTTAGACTCTAACTTGATGACTTGACCATCGCTTGCTAAATGTCCCAATGCAGTCGTAGGGTTTTGGCCGTCCAGCCAATAGCGAAAGCTGCCTTCGACAGTGATGATCGCCCTCTTATTGTCTTTGTATCGTCCGGCTGTTAAGCGCACTACCGTGTTACCCACTGTTACCATTTCATGATTATTCGCCATTGTTCATGGCCTCCTGTATTTGTGTTACGATTCGACTTATTCGTTCTTTGGCATCCGGAAGATCACCCAACTCATCAGTGACCGCTTTAACTACACACTGAGCAAACGTAGACAGCTGAGTTTTACTCAGGTGTTCACCCATCGACTTCTCTAATTTATGAGCAGACTGGATGATTGATTCCACTTTCGAGATCAGATTTGAAATCGGCCCTGTTTGGAGTATCAGATCATTGGCTGTATCAATGCCATTAAACCGTTCCTGAATCAATAATCTTAGTAAGATTATCTCATCAGCCAATGACTTGCTTTCGCCTTCTGCGACTTGATCAATCGTTGCCTGAAACTTTTCGATCTTATAGCGTTCCAGTGACTTTTTCGTCGCAACGTTTACAGCCTTATTCCCACCGTGAGCAGCGCAATAAGTCGAGCCTTCCAAGGCTCGATTTGTACACTGACCTCTGGTAGGATGATTCCGTTGACAACGATTCGGGTCATCAGGTTCGCAAGGCTCTGTTTCGTACTTATTTCCCATGATTCCGTAATCCTGTCAGTGTTTTAAAATCATCCTCTTCTACATCTATAATAATGCAAGGGATGCAATTTTCATATGAAAAAATAAAATTTTTTATTCTGGCAGGATCGTGGCCTCATGGCCACGATGCTATCATCATAACTGTTAGAACCCACCCTCCCACCCTATGGGAGCCGGAATCAGGCTCCGAGCACGTAGTTTGTCTTGCTGCATGATACAATCCGGCTCCCGTTATTATGGTTCTTGATTCCTGCCTCCGTTATTATGGTTCCTGATTCCTGCATCCGGTTGCCATTGATTAGTTTCTTGGTTCCTGCATCCGGTTGCCTCGAAATCATCAGATTTATAAATCAGTGACTTTGACACTAAGATTTAGCCCATAGGGGTTATGGACTATCGTAGTATATTCATACTCTTGATTCTACCAATAACCCACCCTATTAGTATTGACAAGATATGTCACACTAACCATTGTAGTATTGAATTATACTACTCATAAGTCTATATCAGTCAACAACTTATAACTTGGAAGTGAATTAGTATGAATTAACTGACAAAAATTGTAATATTTTTGACAAAAATTGTCATTCCAACTCCCATCATATTAGTATAATCACTATATATAGTGGTGAAAATTATTTTAACCACTAAATATGGTATGGCATGGGGCTTGCTCTCTTATATAAGTATGGTTGGAGACGCGACCAGTCAGACATGGAGAATCTGACTATCTCCAGTACAACTATAATGTAGTTCACCGATCTTTATCATTCATATAGAAACCTAGATATACTTTATGAGAGTATACCAAACCAGATAGATAGGTGAGTCTACCAGAGTATGAGTCTATCCGATACTTTATTGGGTTAAACTAAGAAAGGATACTACAATAATATTATATAGTTATAAACTATATGCCAATTATACCATAACAGTTAAGAAAAGGAAAACTACAGTTTACAAATATTATTTTGTTATCTTCACTGATATAGTATATCTATCAAGATATGCTATTTAAGAAAGGAAACAAATATCATGCCAATATCAAATGAAGAATTGACATTTCAAGAAACAATGTCAATTCTTTCAGAGTATCGACTTAATGCCGATATTCAGAGTATGCGGGAATTATTCGGGAATCAACCTGAAAGATACCTGCAAGCGAAACTAGACTATCTGAAAGACGACTTTCTAAACTTCTATCTGTTTCTCGAAACAGATGTAAGAAATCGTCTATTTGCTTTACTACCGAAATTCTAAAATAAGAAAGGAAAACCAGAATCATGATGCCACCGGAAATAACATTGATACTCTCAAACTTACGTCATAGGATAATATCCTACCGTAACGAACTACCCTACGACACTGTATGGACTACTCGGGTATATCAAGACGGTAAGAGAAAACGGAAACAGTTATTCGATACTTGGTTTATTAATAGAGACCATAAAGACGAATACAAAAGACTAGTCCTAATATTCGGGAACAATGAAGAAATTATACGGTCTCAAAATTTTGTCCATTGGTTCAAAACTACTGTTCCAAATGAACAAGCCATATAAGGAATAATCTTCTAAGGTATCCGGCATCCTGCACCATGTCATCCTGATAAACAAAACAAAACTGTGTCATTTCGACACGTCCAACTAGCCTTCCATCACAATGCCGGATATCTTCATTTAAGGTATCGGATAGACTCATACTCGCAATGGATAACTGGATAAAATACTCTTGAAGTAGAAAAGAGGAAACAATGATTAATGATGCTGATAAAATGAATTGTCAACTTGACGAAAGATGTTGTAAAGGTATATTAAAACTAATGAAAATTAAACATGGTTTTATATGCCACAAATGCAAAATAACAGAAAGGGATAATAGCAATAGTGAATTTAACTGGACATGTCCAAAATGCTTTGAATCACTTAAAAAGCAATTACAAGAAAGTATAGACTTCTTAAAACGATATCCTGCTGAAATTGGATGTGCCATCTATGCACAAGGAATAGAAAAAGAAATAGCGGATATCAGACTACAAAGATTTGCAGAAATCGACCTTTATGGTCGAATACTTAAATAATACTCTTTAAGAGTATTTTATCCAGTTATCCGAAATAGTATACTTTGATGGTTCTCCGATACATCAGGAGAATAATATAATGAGTAAATTTCAAGATACACCGATCAACGAAATCCATCATTTTGAAGGTTGTAACGCAAGCCGGAAAGCCGACGGATTTTGGGGATTTTTCAAAGACTTACGGGATCAAATAAAATTGATCCTGTATATGCTGCTCGGTTGGAATAGTCAATTAGGAGTCGTATTAGTACGACTTTTAACCAAAGACGAGAAAGAACAAGCCATTAAGGAAAGAATGACTTTCCTTGAAGGTCTAGAAGATGAAAGGAATCCATTTGAAATAACGGTGGACGGGAAAAAACAAAGCATATCTCCCGATACGACTGTACGTGTCCATAAGGATGTATATGCCCCAAGGGGAAAAATGGTTATACCGAAATATAAAGGTATAACTTGCTATCGGCGTTTTGCAATTCTGTATAGGGTTAATAGTATATTGCATCAATTGAATATGCCGTTGATTCTGACTGTTCCAGTCGAAATTCGTTCATATCTTGACAAAGACGGCAATATTGACAAATTGGCCGAAATGGGAGATAACCTTTTGGAGAATGAATTGAAAAATGCCGGTTCTTTAGATATGGGAACCGGAAACAGAATCTGGGCAGCATTTAACATGTTTAGCGAGGGTGCATCCCAAAATGACATCCGCAAAACCTTTAAGGATGGTATGGGACAAAAACTCCATGCTGTTTGCAAAGCGAATCGGGAAATTGATCCCAATTTAGTACCTTGGTTGCTTGAAGATCCAACACGTTTCCGTTCTCTGAATACTGCGACAATGCGAGCATTCACGAAGAAAGATACCATGACGGAATCGAAAGACCTCTGGGATTATGTGCAGGAACCAAAAAAAGGAAAAGTCAACGATCCTAAGATGGCATCAAAGACAGACATAACGTCACTGTGCAATTCCGATCTTGATTTTGTCAGAATTGTCGCAACGGCGATTCTGAATAATGACCTTGCAAGTCTTAACCAGTATCGGCCATTTGCGAAGCCATTAAATGCGGCATTAAAGGATGCCGTAAAAACACCGGAAACAGTTTCAGCATAGTCTTTTAGACTATCCAGAAAATTGTTTCGAATACCTCTAGAGTTTAAATTATCATTACGATAATACTCGCAAGTTAAACAATATCGGGGAACCATCAAAGTATACTAATAATACTAACAAAGGAATCCGGATGCCTGATGCTTATAATCAGGAATCCGGATTCCGTAGAAAGGAATCTATCATGGAAATAATTTTCCAAATGATTAAACACGATCCATCAGAAGGCACTTGTTTCACATATCCAGCATTCGAAAGAATAATTTCAGATAACATACCACAAAAGGACGATTTCATTGTTCTTAAGGGTAAAGTTTATACTGTAGAATATTTGATTTGGTCAAATGACTGTAAACGTGTTGAGATTGTCATCAAACGTTCAGGCCTTCGGCTTCCAAGGTCGATATAATCCGGAATCCTGATGCCGCATCATTTGATACCGGCATCCGGATTCCAGATTCCAACACAACGGAAAGGAAAACAGATGAAAGCAAAAATTAATGACTTGATAATGCAATTAGAGAATACTCTCAATGAATATCTCACTTCTGCATTGTCACGGGATACTGATGCCTATCATCAGTATGATGACATTCTTTTTGATATTCAAGTTTTAAACGCAAGGATTCAGGATTTACCGGAATTGAAACAAAAAACAGTAGCTTATGATTTGAATCAAGCCTGTAAAGGTTTCAAGATGATTTAAGTATTCAAAAAGGAAATCATGAAACATAAAACTAGAACAATTCAGGAATTGAAAAGAATTCTAGTAAGGGAATCAATTTTCTTAAAGAATTTACAAGTAAAGGAAAGGAATCAAAATGAGAACGTCAACAAGGACGCTAAATAAACACGTTGAGAAAAACTCTGTGTTTGTCAAAACTCAGACTGGTCGGAACGGCCAGTCTGTTTGGCATCAGGCATCAAGATTCGAAATCAATCGTGCCGGTGGGTTAAGTTGCAGGTATCTCGGCGAATCAAGATTCTGCACGATTCAGCCATCGCAAAGAATATTCGTAGAACTAACCTGATTGGAGGAATCAATCATGAGTAAAGAGAAATTCACATTGGCTGAAATGTTTCAAATGTCTCCTTTAGCCAATTTACTCAAGAATCGTACAATGACAGAAATTCTTGACGAAATCTTAAAGGAACATTCGGTCGAAGACATTGTTGATTATCTCCGGTTAAAAATCGATCAAGGCGATATCCAATCAAACGTCTTAATTGACTACTGGAGTATCGAAGATGTCCAAAGCCGTCACTCACCCCTAACTGATGAGGAATGCAGAAAGATACTCCGGCTTATGCGTCGGCGTATGGATGCTAACGACGGAATCAATTGGGCACATATCGATGACTGCATCAAGGAATACAAACGCCAACAAGAAAGTGATAAGGCGTTTAAGGGATAACGGGAGCCGGATTCCGGCAATCATGAATTTTTAAACTTAAGCCGTCCTGAAAGGGACGGCTTTTTTAGTGTCCGGCATCCGGCATCCGGCATCCGGCATCCGGCATCCGGCATCCGGCATCCGGCATCCGGCATCCTTATACTATTCAATAAGAATAGGCATCATGCATGTAAGGTCTATGTTCTCCGGCTCCCGTATTATGGCATCCGGCTCCCGTATTAAGTTAGATGTCAGATCGTAACCTTTTTTTGACAAAATCACGCAAAGAAGGACTAAATCACAATGGGGAGTCGTTTTTGCTATTTTCCGCAAAGGGTAAAGGGTATATAACGGTGATTCGCTCTGATGAGATGATCATCCAATTAAATGATTCCGCTGTAGAATAAATATGATTCCGGTTTCTCGACATACTATTATAGTTTGAAAAAACACCTTTTACGCATACCCCTATTTACTGACTACTCTCCTATATGGGATATATACCAGACATAAAGCCTTATGCAGTAAGGCTTTACTACTCTCCTACGTAGTATATTCCAATATGTTACTCCGGCATAATTGCAGTAAGCCCGAAGCCATAAGCCGATATACGGCAACAACTTATGACTTTCAAAACACTGACTACAAACAGTGGAGGTATAGTCATAACTCTATACCTGTCAACGCTTTACTATTTACTCTTTTTAGAAGACTAGTTCAAAACATCCAAAAATAATAAATAAATTAATTATATTGTACCCAACCCAGCGCGATATAGTTAGTATGTTAGTCAGTACCCTATAGCCGATATCTAGTAAGTTCTCGATAGACTTCTGACTGGTCATTTACTGTTTTTCAAGGGTAGTCAGTCCTCTCTGTATTTCCCATAAAGCTATTTCATGTCGAGAAAGCGTAATCAAGGCGTCTAAGGCGTCTAAGGCGTCTAAGGCGTCTAAGGCGTCTAAGGCGTCTAAGGCGTCTAAGGATGATGCACTATAACATTCTAAAGGTTATAATGCATCATTCTATTACGCCGAGTATCCGGGAGCCGGATGCAGGCTTCAAGATGCAACAATCAAGAAAGCCATAAGCTGTCTAAGGCATCACGAAGCCGTCTAAGGCTCCCAAGGCACCCGGAGGCAGGTAGATATAATCCGGCACCCAGCATCAGACAATAAAGAAGCCTGATTCACCGAATCAGGCTTCCAGATGCCTGACGCGAAGCATCAGGCTATCTTAATATCTCTAGGCATCCGACTCCGGCATCCGGAGACCGGCCTCCTCAAGCCGGAGGCTGTAGTCCTTCATAGCGAAATCATACTTATCCCAATCAGAGACTCCGTAATCATCAAAGGCGTCAAGCATAATACCACGTCGCCTTAGCCGATTATACTCAGTAACAGGAATCTTCATATCACTGGAAACAGTCTTGATGCCTATCATCGCACTTAAGGCCAAATGAATACGAGTCTTGGCAACTGATTCCAGTACCTCCCAAACAGCATTAGCCTGTTTCTTTTCTACTGGTATCGTGGCAGTTTTGACATTGATTCTTGGATTTTCACTTATCCAAAGACAAACGTCTCCGGGCACATAGTAAGCATAACCATTTTCTAAATGAATCTCCCAACCATCAGGGTCTTCATTGATTAGTTTAATTAGTTTTCTTTCCATCAAAGTAAGCCTTTCTAAACACCATCATTAGGTATCTTAAGTAAATTTAATAACTCATGAACAATGTCTTTCGGGCCTCCGGATTCAAAGACACTCATCACCCTCATAAACATAACAAATGTCATTGTCAACCATCAAAGGCTCCATAATCAAGCCACTCTTATATCCAGCAATCAATTCTTCTCCTTATTATTAATTTGTCTCCAACAATGGCCATATTATATCCCATGTTTTTGTTAATCCAAGATCCAAAAGGACGCCGTCTCCATTCTTTATGATTTCGTCATCAGGAACCAGGAACCAACCTACAGGAATACTAACTTCACGGTATTGTAATATTTCTTCTTTAGTCATGATACCTCCTTAAACACATGCCAAGTCAATTTACCAATTATAGCATCCATTGAAGTGATTAGCGACTTGTTGCTAATCACTTCGTCTTCTCTTCACCAAGCATGATGATCGTGGCGCCCGGCTCCAGTTCATATTTACGAATAATCATTTCTTGCTCCTCTCAGCAACAGGCATCCGGTTCAAGGCCTCCACAGTCAACACTTTCCGAATCACTTTATCTGCTCCAGTGACAGGATGACCAGTAGATACCCGAACAGTAATCCAGCTGCCCATCCAAAGAAACCTGTCGCCCTTCCTAGTCACTTCGTGACTAGGAAGCAGGAACCAACCTTCAGGAATCTTAGTACCTTCGTCATTCCTTTCGCCTATCAGGTTGCTTACAAGCGGAATCACTCCACCATGAGCCAAGCCACCTTTAGGCTCACGATTGGATGCATAAGGATTAGCATCACAATGCCTTTCATGATCCCTTAAATCAATTAAAGGCATCTGTCTGTGGCAATGAGGGCAGGTAGCCGGGCCACCTATGATTATATCTTTCATGATTTCTCCTTTCATTCATAGTCACGGTCATCAGAAACCAGACCAAAGTCAATACCACGTTGAACAATTTCTTCAGAGGTTTCATGCCTAATTATATTTTCTCGACTCCAGTTACCTGATGCACAGACAGTGCAAGGACATCCTTCATGTGTCCCGTATTGAAGCCACATGCAACAAGAGGCATAGTCACCTGACACAGGCGACCCATTTATGATTGTTCCTGTTAATTTTCTGGATTCAATTTCTACCTTCTCTCGAATAACGATTTGACTTTTGACTCTTCTTCCAATTTGATCAGTAATCAAGACCCAATCTTGAGCAGCTGTAGTCTTGTCACCTTCTTGAATCCCGGAATCATTAGGTAACAGGAACCAACCCATAGGAATCCGGATACCGTGATCATTAAGAAATCTAATTTTATTCATAATAAACCCTTTCTTATTATAAGCCAACTCGAAACATCAGGATTCTCAGTAAAAGCAACCCAGACGCCACCCTTCAAGTACATGTCGCCTTTATGGACAACGAAACCCAAAGGCAGCCGTTGCCAACCTTCTGGTAATGGTATCCTCCTAATGATTCGAGGCCCGTCTTCCTCAACTTCAAAGACTTCCTCTATCGGAGACATACCAAGTGTCCACCACTGACCACAGCAAAAGACCATATCGCTTGATTTGGTCATCGTTCCTTCAGGCAACCGGAGCCAACCCTGCGGAACGTCAGTTCCGTATTTTTCACTGACTGTTACCATGATTCTCTCCTTCACATCTGACAGTCACATCGAATCTCAGCATACCGATTATTATAATCTCGGCAAACGTCTAAACAGTTCTTTTGACATATTGTCTCTTTGTGGGTATCTGTCGATTCATACCATTTACGCCTTTCTTCCCGCATAGCGGAACCAACCTTCCCGATTGGGTTGCATCCTTCACGCATAGCGATGACACAAGGATAGTGGAAACCGTCCATCACAGCCATATCATCCAGAGCCAATGGACATTTATGTGAATCTGTTTCAAGAAGCCCACGTATATTCAAACCATCACGTAAATTTTTAAGCCTGTACTCAAGAATCTGGTGACCTGATGTGGACGCAGCGCCCACGTCCAATTTACCATTCCACTGTGCCGACGTGATAATCCGTATGTCTTCGACGCCAAGTCTATGAGCCAGATCAATGATTTCTGGAAGAGTTTCTGCTGTTTCCGGCGTCAAAACAACACCCACACTAACATACACCTGTTCTGATATTGCACGTATGTTATTAATCACATTACCCCACTGCCCTATTCTACCAGACATCTCATCACCATCTTCGGCGCAACAGGCATCAAGAGAGATGGAGAAATCATCTACGCCAGCATCTATTAGTTCCTGATAGACCTCCATATCAGCAGACCCATTGGTTGAAAGTGCTATGCGCTCAACGGATCGCGCCTTTGTAAACTCAACCAGTTCTACCAATCCCTTCCAGATAGTAGGTTCACCACCTGAAAACCGTACATTTTTCAGCCCTTCGTCAGACCACAGACCAACAACCCTCTTAGCATCATCGAGTGTTATGTCTTTATCTGGCCCAACACTGCGGCAATAAGGGCATTGAAAATTACATCGCTTAGTCAACAATAGCTCACAACGCCAAAGCGGACTCAGGTGCGATGCTTGTCTAGCGCGTTTGTCGTGTAGTGTATAAAATCCTATGTCTTCAAGTTTCATATCAACCTTCCTTTCTAATCACAATATGATGACGTACAGGTGTCCCAACACTGTGATTCCATGTTCGCCAACCTTTAACACCGATATAAAGCTGATCACCGTCATCAGGCACCAGGAACCAACCTTCAGGAACTTCTTCATCCAGTTGCTTTAACTGTTCTTCTTTAGTCATAACAGCCTCCTCAAGCCTGATTCAAAATCGAAACCACAGCAATACAGTCACGACACAGGTAAACAGCCACAGCAATACAGCCATGAGGCCAGCGTCCATTCTCTACATTCTCATGAAGCCCATGAACGAAATCCTGTCCTGGCCAAGCTGGGTCGTCATCGTCACCTTCGGAAGCAACAAACATGATCCGCGACTCCCCACCACACTTCGGACATTCAACCGTTTCTTCAAAAGCCATCTGCCACGAACTTTCTAAACCTTCTTTACCTAATTCAATTTTCATTTCTTTCTCTCCTTATAATAATACGTCCATTAACTTTGTCACCAATCGTACTAACAACATAAAACCAAACACGCCCTAACATGCCCTGATCGCTTGGCCCGATGATTTCACTAGCAGGAAGCAGGAACCAACCTACAGGAAGCCTGACGCCAGCAATCCAAAGCAGTCGCAGATTATAAATCACCTCAGGTGCCACGCCCAATTCAGCAGCAAGGTCAGCGTAGCTGACTTTCCCACGGATTCCGGTCGCCGCGCTCGACGTCAGCCGCGTACGCGGCTGATATGCCTAGTCTTTTCGCTAATGTGCTTAATGTCAGGCCAGCTTTGAGCCTTAATCTTCGAATCTGGATGCCGAAATCATGCTTGCCTTTAGCCATTTTCCGATTCCTTCCTTATAATAATATGATGTAAAATAGGGTTGCCAATATTATAGATGGCCTCTATCCAATTTCCTCCAATGAGTATCACTATCTTATCGCCTTCTTCAATGAAGCCATTTTCAGGCACCAGGAACCAACCTTCAGGAATCCGGACACCGTGATCTTTAAGATATTCTTCCTTAGTCATCAATCTTCTCCAATCTATATGTTCCTGCACCCGGACACTTTTCAAAGGGTTCACTATCACAATAACCCCGGAAGGAACAATCCACGCAATCCTCACTGATAGTAATTGTCACAGGTATCTTTCTGATGTAAGTCATGAAACTATTAATCTCTAGTCCAACATCAGTTGTCTCAAGCCATGTCTCGCGTATGCTAAGAAATTTGTCTCCTTTCTTAATTAAGCCGTCAGCCGGGAGCCGGAACCAACCTTCTGGTATCTTCATTTTAGTATCTCCATAATCTTCTTAGGACTCGACCCATAATTAATAGCAAACAAATAATTACGCAAGATTTGTCTCGGAAGATTTAAATCTTTCTCAACTTCTTTTAATGTGATTCCTTTCTCCTTTATCAGGGCAACCAAATCGATCTTAATTTCATCCTGAATAAAAACAATTGCATTACCATATTTTGCTATTAACTCTGCCTTGGTCATGATCCGATCCTCCTAATCACGAATCTGTCACCAGTAATCAAACCAGTCAACGGAACAGCATGACGCCAGACGCCTTTTACCCAAACCATGTCAATAAACTTTATGATTGCGTCATCAGGAAGCCGGTACCAGCCATCAGGCACGTTTGGTTCAGTCTTTTGCTCTTCCTTACTCATGATCCAGTCCTTTCAGCACCACACATCTGACAAAAATGATTTTTATGGCACCTGATGACTGCATAACTGTCATAAATAGATTTGCCAATCATGGCGCAAGCCTCTATCCAAGAACCATAATGCATGAATTTGTCACCATCCTTAATCAGCCCCTCAGTCACCAGATACCAATCATCAGGGATGCCGGAATCCGTCTTCTGTTTCCGGATGTAAACTAAATCAGCATCAATGACCTTACCTTCACAACCAGTCTTATGCCATGTGCCAACACGAAAATATCTGTCTCCTTTCTCAACAGTCTCATCATCAGGCAACCGGAACCAACCTTGTGGTATTTCTGTTTCCTGTTTCCTGATGTAAAGCAATCCATAACGAGCAATATCCTGACCTTTACCACTGGTCTGAAGCCACTCAGTCATGCACCAATATTTGTCTCCTTCTCTGGTCAAGCCATCATAGACCTGATACCAATCTTGTGGGATTTTAATCCCACAGTCCGTCTTACGGCAGTATATGCCATAACTATCTGAAATTCGTTCACCTGCGCCAACTGTCGGAACCCATCCATAACTATTACAATGTTGATACAGATCACCTTTTTTGATTAAACCATCAGTGACCAGCTCATAGCCATCAGGCACCATTGGATCCTGCTTCCGGATATAAGTTAAATGACATTCATTGACTTTAATACCACTAGAATCAGTCTCGCACCATTTACCAACACTCAAATACTTATCTCCTTCATTGATGAAGCCATCAGTGATCAAAACCCAGCCTTCAGGTGGCTTCCGGATCACCACTCGACAGTCATCAGCACCGTGACCAAGTGCATAATCAACCTTACACCAGTCTCCTTGACCAGCAGTAAGATACTTATCTCCGGTTTTAATAATCTCACCATCCCGCAACAGGAACCAACCTTCAGGAATCACAATCTCCACTTCATCGGGAACTGATTCCTTCTTCTTTCTGATGTAAATCAATATCTTCTCTTCAAGGCTTTCTCCCGGCTCAACGGTCTCAAGCCACGATCCTGCGCACCAGTATTTGTCATCAATCTTAATATATCCTTCAGTCACCCGGAACCAACCTTTAGGAATTTCAGGTTTCTTTCTAATGACCAAGATACACATAATCCTGTCACCGATGGAACCATGAGCATCATACCATTCAGCACCAGTCCAGTATTTGTCACCAAGTTGAACTCTACCATCCTCTATCTGTTCCCAACCTTTAGGTATCTCCATCTCTTTTTCCTTTCTGATTAAAACACCATCCTTACCAACCAATTTGCCAACCATATATTTTGTATAAACCCAGGAACCAATACACTGATAATCTAATAAATATTTATCATCTTCTTTAATAACTTCATTGTCAGGCAGGCAGAAGGAACCAACCTGCCGGAACCCTAGTTCCAGATTTCTTAATCCGTTCTTCCTTAGTCATGAGCTTTGCTCCTGAGAAAAATGCGTCATAGATATCTACAAAAGGCTCTTCTTTAACTCTAGCCAGTTTCTTTTTAATTAACTCCTGATTCTTTTTAATTAACTCCTGATTCTTTTTAATTGTTTCTTGATTCTTTTTAATTGCCTTTAAAAGCTCTTCTTGTTCTTTATTATTCATCGAGACCCTCCTCTTCGAGCCATGTCCAATAGCCTGCATCATTAAGCGACTGTCCGTACCACTCCCAATTGTCCACTCCACCAGATTCTAAGCCTTCCAACAGTCTTGAACGTTTTCGGAGATAATCATAATGACTCTTGTATAATTGTACACCATCACGGATGACGAAATCATCCTCACTGATATCCATTCCAATGACATTATTGGGAACCGGAAACCGTTCGCCGTCTGCATAATAAAATTCATCACCTGCTTGAAGCTGTCCTTCACCAATCAGTATCTTGCCTTTAGGTATTTTCATGAACCGACTCCCTCCTATATACACCGTCATCAGGATCAATATTGTATCCGACATAATGCTGATAAGGAAACAGCGTTCCATCAGAATCAGCATAATGATCGCCCAATTCAATCTTGCCTTCAGTTACCCGGAACCAACCTTCAGGAACACTGATGCTGTCATCCGGTTCTTCTTTCACAAGATTATAAGTTCCCGGCCCGGGACACCAAATTGGGTCATCTTCATCAGCACAATTGATAATACAATCATATGTATTACCACTCATGTAGCTTAGTTTGCACTTACCACATCTGCCATTGTGATGCTTGATCACGATTTTAATATCACGATTCTTTCTGATTACCACACGACTGGCACCGACCACCTTACCAATTGTCTTCTTCTTAATCTTGGGCCACCAACTTGAGCCATGCTTATCATAAAGGTATTTGTCTCCGTGACTGACGATGCTGCTGTCGTCAGGCAACAGGAACCAACCTTTAGGAATCTCCTGCTTAGCTTTCTTCATTCTTTCTTCCTTAGTCATCTTCACGGCGAGCCACCCTCCTATTACCAACAGGCGAACCACATAGATTGGCAGCCGGAACCCAGCTTCCGTCCAATACAAGCTGATCCTCAGCTTGTATTATGACACTCTCAGCCAGACTGTACCAACCATCAGGTTCACTAAGACAGATAACAAATTCAACATCAATAATCTTTTGACCAGCAGATTTCATGATCTCTACCCAACCATCACCTTCCCAAAGTCTGTCGCCTATTTGGAATTTACCGTCATCAGGTACCTGTTCCCAGCCTTCTGGAATCTTCGGTTCCAGTTCTTTGCTCTTACGAACGATCACCCAATCGCCAACTTCATTGCCGATTGTAGACATCACTTCAACCCATTTATAGTCAGGTGCATAAGTCGAAATCTGGTCGCCTTTCTGAACTATACCATCATCAGGTACCTGTTCCCAACCTTCAGGAATCTTAAAGTCTATTCCTAGATCATCAAGAATATCATCCATCAGTTTGTTGATCCGTGAATCAGCCAATTGAATAAGTGCATGTCCAATAGCTGAGGCATCAGCATTAGTGAATTCAATTTCAATCAGATCAATCCTTATGCCACGATCAGTGCCCCATTTCAAGCTGATTTTACCTTCATCATACACAGCTTGCTTGGTCATTGTAGTAATCTCCCAACCCAATGGATCAAGCTCAATTAGTTTTAGTATTTTCTGTATCATCAGTCTCCTCCTCCCGTATAATCAACAGTCCCCTAACATTTGAGCCAACCAGATTAGCAGCCGGTTTCCATTCTCCATCCAGAAGGCACTGGTCGCCTCCTTTAATCGTATTATAATCCGGAACCCGGAACCAACCTTCTGGAATCACATAGTCCCTTCTGATCACGAATTCAACTTCAATAATCTTTTTACCAACAGATGCTATGGCTTCAATAAATTTCTCTCCAGACCATAACAGATCACCTGCACAGATGACACCATCACTGATCCGGAACCAACTATCAGGAACCTCCGGTTCCATCTCTTCAAGAATGTCATCCAGTGATTGCTCAATCTGTTCTTCAGCTAGGTCACTGAAAGCATTATGCAGGGTTTCGGTTTCATCGTCCGTTAAGTCAACCTCAAAGGATCCGATTCGGATGCTCTTTTCCAGATGAAAATGTATCTCAACATTCTCCCCGTAGACAGCCTCGCCGAGTATGCAACCAATCTTCCATCCCAATGGATCAAGCTCAATTAGCCTCAGGATTTTTTGTATCATCAATCACCACCTTTCTGATTATAATAACACTGCCAGCGGGTTTGCCAATCATAGCGTCTTCAATACAGCTCCATGCATCATTGAGTCGATACATATCACCTGCCTGTATGAATCCAATTGGCACGTATTCCCAGCCTTCAAGGATGTCATTTTCTGCTTTTACACCTTCCAGAAACCGATCGAGAGTTTCATCGATCTGGTCTCTGGCAATAGGCCAAAGTTGCTGTCTGATTTCTTCTGCATCTTCTTTGACCAGTCTAATCTCATAGTTTCCGATGCCTATGATCTTGTCTTCACCAAATCCAATAGTGAGTTGGTCACGATATTTGGCTTTTTCCTGATGCATTCCGACTGCCCATCCCTTTGGGTCAAGCTCAATGAGTTCTAAAATCTTCTGTAACATCTCTGTCTCCTTAATCTTGATTGTATTCATCAATAATATTACCGTACAACTCTCCAGTTATACGCTGCCAACTAATTAGCGTCATGTCAAAATCAGGCATCTCCTTCCGTCGTTTAACCATCCACTCTATAGTGTGTACATTAATCACTCTGGAAATAAATCCACCCCGATTAGTGCCAACGGCTCTCCAATGCCATGAAACAAAATACTTCATCGAAGAGATCCTCCTGAGGCAACAGCCCGTTCTCCATCTTGAAGTAGATTTACCTTATTAACGACTCTAATCATTTCTGGAGAACGATCTTTAATTGCCTTTTGAAATTTCTCTATGTCACAACCTGCATAGTCTTTATAGCCAAGCCAAATTTGTGACCCACGCATGTTCATGTCGTCCAAACTCATGATGTCCATCAATCCATCTTCTTTTTGTAATAAGGGAGCCAGCACACTAACTGCTCCGGGATTACCTTTAGACATTTCCACAAGTAAATCCATTGTTGTTCCGTGAACATCAATCATTTTTCTAGCCATTATTGTTTTCTCCTATGCCTTCTTTGTTAGGCTTTAAAATTGTAAACAGGCTTCATGATCCAGTCTACATCGACTATCTCGGCCAAGCTGTCAAGGATCAGTCCCTGATCCTTATAGGCCATCGGTGCTTCATCAAGCCTTGCCTTATCCACACACGAAGACCACACGTCCTTCATAGTTTCCTTAAACTCTTCGAGTCCCAAGGTGGCTTTAGCCTTCTTACGTGAAAGCACCCGACCAGCACCATGAGGAGCCGAGTAGTTCCACTTTTTAGATCCTTTACCGGTTCCAATGATCGTACCATCATGCATATTCAACGGAATAATGACTCTCTCACCAAGCTTGGCCGAAATTGCTCCTTTTCTGATCATGCCGTCTGTGTCATCGATATAATTATGCACGGATTCAATGATCTTACAGTCCGAGCCAGCTAACTGTTGTAAGATGATATACCGACTCATCGATGCAAACCGATTCATGACTTTGGTTGCTTCAGCATAATGATAGGCATGCCTGACCCAATCAAAAGGTAACGCAGATAGGTCGCCGGGTTCCTGATTTATAACTCTTGCAAACTCTTTGGCGAGATTCTGATAATACATTGCTACAGCGTGACCAATACCACGGCTGCCTGAGTGAACAACCAGCCATCTGTCACCATTAGGAGCTTCATCAACTTCAATGAAATGGTTCCCGCCTCCCAAACTACCGCATGACAATAAGGCTTTCTGAGGATCATAGTTGACCTGAAGAGCAAGTCTACTGACTTCAGCAGATAGTCTGATTCCATCTATTTGCGGAGCAACCGTAGTCCGATTCTTGAATCCATGTGGAATTTGTCTGACTTCTTGGTCAAACAGTCCCCAATCGTCATAAGGTAAATCTATCCTACAAGCAGATACACCACATGCGATGTCAACCCCGATCAGGTTTGGAATGATATAGTCACCCATAGTTTGTGTAAATCCGATTGGTACCCCGTACCCGGCATGGGTGTCCGCCATGATTCTAATCAGTGTGCCCTTGGACGTGTAATGATTCACGATGTCTTGAATTTGTGTCTTGGCAGTCTCTTCAAGCTCGACTTCGTCGAGATTGACTAGTGCCTCAGCATATTCACCTTTAATCTTTATCATTGTCTTCTCCCTTATTAAAATCATCCCTTTAGATGGTAGCCCACACATAGCAGCATGAATATCAAGCCACTCTCCGGACGACTGACCATAAGATTTATCACCAAAGCGAATGTAGTCGTCATCAGGAACCCGGAACCAACCTTTAGGTATATCAATCATGCCTTTCTCCTTATAATAGCAATATACATATCCACGGACAATGATCTACAATCAGTCAGATTAAGTGGCTTCCACTTTGGCCCATTATCTAGAAAATAATCACCGGGATTTATTATACCATCCTTGATAAGTTCCCAACCTTCAGGTATCTCGATCTGAGCATCACCCGGTTCCTGAATCTTTCTGATGGTATCAACCTTTTTGACATTATGATCTATACAACCAAATGCAAGCTCCCAACCACGCTCTGTCCAAACCTGATCTTTTAGCAGAACTTTGCCTTCAGTCACTTTAACCCAACCTTCAGGGACAGTATCCTTGCGTCGAATAATCCGGTCGCCGGATGTCTTTACGTCCATGCCAACGACCCATCGGTATGTTTCCCATTCACCATTATAATCATATTTATCACCTTCTTTGATCAATCCATTCATAATCAGTTTCCAGCCTTTTGGTACCTTTGCCGGAAGCCGTCTGATCACATAATGGTAGTGTTTAACAGGTGCGCCAAATACATGGAAAGATTCCCATGTACCGTCTGACCACAGCTTATCACCTGCCTTTATCTGACCTTCAGTGATCCGGTGCCAGCCTTCAGGCACTTTGGGTTCCTTTTTCCTAATAATATCATGACCAATGAGTCCAATAGGACTTTCAACCAGAGCCAGTACCTCATGCCAATATCCATATTCTTTGCTACCATATTTATCACCTTTTTGGATTATTCCATCAGTCACCAGTTCCCAGCCTTCAGGAATGATTGGTTCCTGTTTCCTAGCGACTGGATGCTTGCATGGAAGATCATTGCCACCAAAGCAAGGAAGCCATTCACCATCAAGAAGAAACATGTCCCCCTCACTAGTCATTCCTGTAGTAATCAAAACATAACCATTTGGAATAATTGGTCTGATTACCTTTGTCAGACATATAACGGGTGAACCCCAAGAGACATCAGAACATTCATTCCATCTCATAAATTGAAAATAACAATCACCTTTTTGGATTTTACCAATCTTTATTTCTTTGTAGCCATCAGGTATCTTGATTTCTGATTCCATTATTTCTTTCTCCTTATAACAGCATGATAGACTTCTACTCCGAACCCTTCAGGGCTGCAAAACCTGTCCCAGATATTTCCACTGAGCCGATAATCACCCTGCTTAATAAACCCTTCAGTGATAGTCTCCCAGCCACCGGGTATTGTAAAGTCAAGTTTTCCGGGTTCATCGATTTTCCTGATAATCTCATGACTGGTTGACGAAACATCATCACTGACTAAGGACTGAACAGGCTCCCACCACCCGGGTTGAACACCATATTTATCACCTTTTTGAATTTCACCATCAGTCACTAGATACCAACCTTCAGGAATCCTGTGTCTAATTACTAATTCAAAGTCTGAGACTGGTTCACCGGCTGCCGACATGACTTTTATCCACTGATTATCAAACCAGAATTTGTCTCCAGCTTCGACTGCAAAACCAGTTACTTTGATCCAGCCATCAGGGATATCTGGAACAGATATCTTTCTCACATAAACACAGATCCTATCTTTAAGGTTTTGATCAACACTATTTGTTGTGACCCAATCATCTGCACAGAAAAACATATCGCCTTCTTCAATCAGGCCAACAGTTACAAAGTCATAGCCATCAGGAGCCTCAGTCTCCTTTTTCCTGATGATCCGTTGACCTCTGACATAATCAAGATCCTGACCGATGGCATCACTAACAGTTTCCCAGCCTGAAAATCTACAGATTCTATCACCTTTGTTAATTTCTCCTTCTGTGATTTCAAACCAACCATCAAGAACCTTGAGTCTCAGAGTCATTGCACTATGTGGTTGACCAATTTCATAGGTGTCAAAATGTGTGCCATCAAGCTTAGTGTCGCCTGATCGGATAATCGTTCCTTCTTGAATCAGTTCCCAACCATCAGGTATCTGACGCCTAATCACACCATAAGTATACCGACTTATTCGGCTCCCACGGTGACTAGATAATGCTGGTTTAAAACTATTAACACCCATATTCCAAAGTTGATCGTGCTTTTGTACAAGTCCTTCAGTTACTTTCATCCAGCCCTTAGGTACTTTACCCATTTTCCTGATAAAATATTCATCAGACTTAATCATGTTACCAACACATTCATCAGCCAGAGTACCAAAGTCATCGTTACAAAACTTGTTGCGGAGCTTATCTCCTTCTTTGGCTTTACCTTCAGTCACCCGGAACCAACCTTCAGGTATCTTGCGTCTGATCACCACTGAGTCTTTGATATCATCACCAACTGATGCATGAGCAGCAACCCAACTAGTAGGTCGATATAGTTGATCACCGAACAGTATTAAACCTTCTTGAACCTGATACCAGTCATCAGGTATCTCTAGCTTTTTCCTGATTACACAGTGAACAAAAGACACAGCCCGATCATAATGATATTCATCAGAATATTGAAAGACATGTGTGACACAATTCCAAGTTTTGTCACCCCTCTTAATCATCCCTTCAGTTGGACGGAACCAACCTTCAGGTATCTTGATCTCTCTGATCACCCTTGTGAAAGCAGCAACTTCTAAACCTGCTATTGCTGACCAAGAATCACGATAATTGCCATTGATTAAGAATTGATCTGAGCTTCTAATAAATCCGTTTTTAACATGATACCAACCATTAGGTGTCTGCATTATTTTATTCTCCTTATAACAACGTCATCACTCAAAGGACGATCACCCCAACACTGTGTCCATCTACCACCATGAAGATGATAATCAGTCTGACGTGTCCTACCTTCAGTCACTACTTCGTAGCCGTCAGGGATCGGAATTTCAGGGATGGTGGACGATGGGTCTTGGATCTTTCTGATAACACAATCACTAGGTTCCATCACAGTGTTAATGTAAGTCCCACCATGTTTTGACCATTCAACTTTAGAGTCAAACCAAAGCATATCATTTTCCTTGACTCTGCCTTCTTTAACAAGGAACCAACCTTCCGGTATCTTTGGTTCCTGAATCTTTCGTGCCAGCAGAAAGCCACCAACACAACGCTCAGAGATAGCACAAGCCTTTTGCCAGACCCCACACTTAAAGCACATGTCAGCTTTGCCTTCAGTGACTAGCTCATAGCCTTCAGGTATCTTTGGTTCCTTTTTCCTGATAGTCACAGTCCTAGTGGTTGGATCACCGATTAAACCCTTAGCAAGTTTCCAAAGCCCGGCCCAGATTTTGTCGCCCTCTTTGACTTGACCATCATAAACCATTAACCACCCTTCAGGTATCAAGTCGTCGCGTCGAATCACATATTGATAATTAGACACCCGATCACCGGAACATAGCCAATCCCATTCTCCGGCCACTAAGCATTTGTCAGCACTGGTTGTTAATCCTTTATAAATCTTTGACCAGCCTACAGGAATTATTGGTTCAATCTTCCTGATCACACAGTATTTCCGATCCACCGGATCACCCACACTGTGTACACTTGTATTTTGAAAAATATTCTTGAATCTATCCCACAGTTGATCCTTTAACATCACATGACCATTGGTCACCTGTTCCCAACCATCAGGGAACTTTCTGATTACCTTTTTGAAAGTAGAAACTTCCCATCCGGCCATCGACTGACTTGCATCCATATAACAATCATCAACGAGCAGTCTGTCAGTGCTTTTAATATGTCCTTCAGTTACTTTGTACCAACCTTTAGGTATTTTACTCATTATACATCTCCCTTATTGTTTCTAAACTCATCGGACTAAAGCCCCACACGTCAACGCCCACGTTGATCGCGTTACAGAATTGCAGTGCCAAATTGTGGATATGACCACACATCATCGGCATGCCTTCAGCTACTAATTGCTCAACAGGCTCATGACTCAAGAACCATGTATCTTTCACATCCGGCCACCATGAACAGGCTGAAAGCACAAACATTGTATGCACTGATGAGAAACCCATTCGTTGGTAGGCTCTAGGAGCCTTACCATCATGGTTCCCTATGATTAAGTGTTTGTTACCTGTCAATCGTGAAACAATTGTTTTTGTAATCCGCCCACTGTACCAAGACAAATCTCCCAAGAAGAAAACTGTATCATCAGGCCCAACTAACTCGTTGTAGTTCTTAATGATCGTCTCGTCCATCTCTTCAACATTCACAAACGGACGATCACAAGACTTCAGGATCTTGGCATGGCCGAAATGCTGATCAGATGTGAACCAGATAGTCATGCCTTTCTCCTTATAACTTTACCATACAGTTCTACTACTTGTCCCACATCACGATTATCAATGCCAATGTAATAGTGTTTACCTGAATGATAATATCGATCATTAATCTCTGTTCTGCCTTCGGTGACCTGTTCCCATCCATGAGGTACCTCTGACCCTGTGTGATGTTGCCTGATTGCACACTCAAAGATCGAAACGATTTTACCTTTAAGACTGCCAGCACCAACAAATGATTTCTTATCCCAGACTTTATCATCCTCCTCAATAACCCCGTTATTGAGCCGGAACCAGTTCTCAGGTATCTTGATTTCAGGCAGTTTGGGAACCGTTAGAATGAAACAGCTATCAGTTTCTATCCAAGTAAATGCCCTAGCACCTTTAAGAACACTTTTGATTATTTCTTTCATGCTAATCTCTCCTTAATCCGTTTCCGACAATTCTCATCAGCCAGCAGAGTGTCGATCATGGCTAATTGTACCATCAAGATGCTGCCATCGATTGTTGAAGCGTGATGCTCTGCATCCTTGTGTACAATCACCTTGCCTGTTAATGCATACGAAGCAGTATATTGAACACCTTCTTTAATATGCTCAATCTCTATTTTAAAATCCTTAGTCATCTTTTTCTCCCCTTGGTAATGTGATCTTAGCCTTTGTCAGACGCATTCTTTTCCCTTATCACACACTTGAAACGATTTCTTGATATATCAACATTCTTATTGGCTAGAAAAGTAAATCCACTGTCAGACCAAACCTGATCATTATTCTGGACACAGCCATCAGTCACCTGCTCCCAATCATAAGGTATCTCGATCTCATCATCCAGTTTGATAATCACTGGCTTGGGTCGAATTGCATAATCAGCAACCACATCCCATGATTTGGTCGAAGCTTCCCACCAGTCTTGACCACCATAAGACCGCAAATCCCCAACTTTAAAATGATCTCCTACCCAGAGATAACCTTCAGGAACCAGTCTGATCACGAAATCGGATTTAGCAATCACACTGTGACTCACACCGGGAAGAATTGCAAAATTCATTTCCTTTTTGATCCAGATTTGATCACCGTCCTGCATTGATCCATGCTTAATCCTGAACCAGCCTTCAGGAACTACTGGTTCGGGGATCTTTCTGATCACATAAATAGTATACACAATCGCATGCCGACCAATGGGGCAGTCTTCAAAAGATTTAGTCCTGTAGTCCCAGAACTTATCACCTGTTTGAATCTCACCCTTAGTTTCCCGGTACCAGTCTTCAGGTACCTTGATGATTTCTCTAATGATCCATCTGTCAGAGGTAATATAGTTGTCAAGATTTCCTTGGCCAGCATCTTCAAATCTTTTAGAATACTTGTTCCAGAGTTGATCTCTTCTTTGAACCTGTCCTTTAGTAATCTTTTCCCAACCTTCAGGTATCTGTCTCTTTTGTCTGATGACAAGTGTATAATTCTCAATTGGACTTCCTTCTATAGGAGTTTCCCAATGACCTTGAGCAGCACATTTATCACCTTTCTGGATCTTTCCTTCTTTAACTTTGAACCATTTCTTTGGTATTTTGATTTTAAGCTTCATTATTTAATCTCCCTTATTACACACATAAAAGCACCACGAAAAGCTCCACCGAATCCGTCAGCACTAACAAAATCTTGTTTATCTGTATTCCAGACTTTGTCTGTGTCTTTAACAATTCCTTCCTGAATCCAGATCCAATCATCAGGTATCTTGATGTTCAAAAGCACATGAACAAACTCACGTTTTCTAATGACACCAAAATGTTCTGTTACTGGTGTGCAAAGATTATTGCTCTTTGGTTCTATGAAAGCTTTGGAAGAGATACACCAAACACGATCAGACTCCTTAACATTGCCTTCTGTCACCTGACACCAACCTTCAGGTATCTTAATCTCAGAGACCGGTTTCTTTCTGATAATACAGACATAATCTGAAACAGGTGACCCGATGAACGCGTCATCACTGAGCTTCCAGATCATTAGATCATATTGGTTATAACGATCACCTTTGCGAACTCTACCACTTTTAACTTTAAGCCAACCTTTTGGTATTTTAAACTTGACTTTAAATTTATTTTTCATTTAATTCTTCCTCCGGAATATTGATTCTAATCTTTGTCTTTGGAAAATACACATGACCAGTGACCTTGACGCCATGACCTTTCTTCCAGAAATTGTCAGCCGATTTTCGTGCATTGGCGATCCTGAGAGCTTCCTTAATTGATTTTCCACGACCAGTAAACCAAGTATAACTTCGAGCCATTCTGACACTGATCACAAAGACTCTTTGACCATTCATAGAGCGTCGGAGCTTTTTGAGTTTAAACTTACACTGACTGATCCTTTCTAAAAGGATCATTGGTATCTCGTCTTCAAAATTAGTCTTCATTGACAGCCTCCTTATTGCATACACCACACCATCCAATTTGTTTATGATAGATATCTTCAGGGATAATTGTACCACAGTAATCACATTCAAAAGGTCTTTCAGACGTTTCTTTATCAAAGTATAACAGAACACTTTCACCACCATCATAGTCATTAACAGGGCATATGCCATGAACGACCGTGATACCTTCATCTTTGATAATTTGAAACAGTTCCAAGATACTTTCATAAATATCAGGGAAAGCTGGTAATTTGTCATTGTGCCTATGCTTATAACAAATCTTTCTAGTTAGGTCTGTTGGGTTTGATTCAGTCATCAGATTCCTCTTTCTCATAATCCTGAAAATTGATGATCATGTCCATCTTGACTTCTTCAATGACCTTGAAGCATTCCTTAGCTTTTATTTCACAGGATGAAATAAATTCCTTAATTTTAGCTATTAGTGTTTCCTTCATTTCTTCCCCTTCTTCGTGAATCTGTATACCGGCGTCCAGTATGCTGACTGATCGATTCTGATTGTTTTGCGTTTGCCAGCATACTCAATGAGTCCTGCTTCGACGGCTTCACCCAAAATAGTATTAATCATATGTCTTCCGACACCCATAGCTCTGAAAGCTTCCTTAGATGTAAAGGTTCCGACTGATGAACTGCCATCTTGCATTTCACCACCTTTAACACCCTTGATAAAATCCTTTAGTTTCTTAAAGTCCATCACTTACTCCTTTATTAGTTGTAAAAGTTTGTTATTAGCCAGCATCATTAAATCACTATAACCCCACATATTGCTGGACATAAAGTATCGAAATGAACTGATGCACTCAATGATATGTGGTGCCACAATGATTGATAATTCTCTTGAGATACTGCTTTTACCCTGAAGAACCTTGTTCATCAATGATGTTGGCATGATTCCTTTATGCTTTTGACTGATAATTTGATTTAGGTCATTACTAGGGAAAACATACTGTAGTAGCTGTTCACCAAAATAACCCATCATCTTGATCTTAGCATCCTTATTCCATGTTTGTACTTTACGTTTCAATCGAATTTGTCTTGACGCATACTTCCGATTGTCAACATTTCGAGTGTCTCTAGCATCAACCTCCCATATATCATTGTTTAACCACCAGATTAATTGATCTCTGGTGCATATATGATAACCACGTTGACAAGCTATCAGCTTACTGATCCTTGGCGTCCAGACTCTTGGTTTATAAACAAATTTACCGCCGTGACAGGCTTCGTGTTTGTTTAAGACTTTATAATAACGCATCTTTGAGTCTCCTTATCATTGGTTCTGGATCATCAGAATCTTGCCATGCACCATATTCTGATTGACAATCACCAAGTGGACAACCTATACAACTGTTCTCATGATGTAATTGACAAAGTGCACAGGAGCTTATCCCAACGGGAAATATTTTATTCTCGTCAGAAAAAATGCTGATATACTTTTTAGTCAGGTTGTATTCTTTAAGAACGTCTGGCCTCAATCCTTTCCATTTAGTTAATGAATGCTGAAGAGAATCAGCCTTAGACACATCAGAAGCATCAATAGCATAATATTTCTTTTTCCAGTCATTTAAACCCTTAGGTTTCAATGTGTCATTTAAACCTTTAGGTTTCAATGTGTCATTTAAACCCTTAGGTTTCAATGTGTCTTCAAGAGCCTTGATCATTGGTTCTGGATTATTATCATTATACAAGTGATCATGCAGTCTGGTGCAGTCTCTTTTAATAAGACAGCCGTGACACTCATCGCCGGGAGCAGGACACGTGACCATTAGTTGATTAGTCCTGTCACTCAATTCAAAATCTTTAAGAGTCAAACCATACTTTTCTAAAACATCAGCTCTTAATCCTTTATGCATGTTCAACCATATTTCTAGAGAATTGTCACCAACCCGATATTTTATATTCCATGCTTTCAGACCTGTATCTTTAGAGATATCTTCAGGCCACAGGAACCCGGCTACTTCACATTTTAATGTGCTATCAGGTAGACAGTGGAAGGCACTGAGGAGCAGGTTTTGCGTCTGACTCATTTGTCTTGCTTTCTCAACACTGATGTAATAATCTTTCTCCCTTGAATACAGGAACTCAAATATTTCTATTCTGAGTTCTTTGTGAGCTAAATTGTCATGAGCCTTTATAAGTAACTCTCGCATGGTTCGAGCATCATTAAGCTGATCAGCGTTTTCAAAAAGCTTGTCGATTTCTCCAATTCTTTCAGCAGCTTGCTGAGCTAATTGAGCAACATCCATGCCACAAGTGTCTTCAATACCCATAGCATCACCCAAGATTTTCTTATTCTTACTATTGTTCTTGTGATGTCTTTGCAAAGTTTTCTGATCAGATCTTTTATCCAGATTATTCATCTGCATAACGTTGACCTGATGATTTAAAGCCTGATTCTCTTTCTTAAGATTCTCAATGTCTTCAACAGCCTGATTAACTACACGAATAGCTGTGACTGACTCACAAACTACAGCACCCAAATTTGCTTTGATTTGGTCTAATTCGTCCTCTGCCATTCCACGTTGGAACTTATTGTATGTAAGACTGGCGACCACTCTCTTGGCAATCAGGTCACAACCTAAGCCATAGGTTTCTGGGACACTCATAACTTGCATCAATGTTGCCTTGACATCCTGATACTTTTTAAAGCCAATCCGATTCTCTTCTCCAAGCTGTTCGTTTATTTTCTCAAGCTCCTTGATTCTGTCAGACTCGGTTGAAAAGATTGTTTCATCGTGAACCTGACCAATCATCACCAGACCGGGCAAGGCTTCCAGATCAATCCAGATTGGTTCCTTTGCTTTGCAAAGACTCTTGATGATTTCATTCAGCTCATTTTTTCTGAGCCAGATCCACGAAACCTGTTCACCGGGATCAAGAGGCTTGACCACTCCGTGTATGTGTCCGAACGGTTTCTTCCGATGGAAGATCAGTCTGGTGTCATTGTGTGTAAAAATTAATACATGCTTGCCTCCATCGATCACATCATAAACTAATTTCATCTTTAATCTCCTTTAGGGCTTTAATCATTGGTTCCGGGTTTCCTGTATTTTTCCACTCTCTGTAATAGACATGACAATTGTGACCAAGTTTCAGGACAAAAGGACAGTCTTCACAATCATCCCGCTTAGTTTCATCATGGTACTTAATACACAGTGAACAGGTGTACGATAAAATGCCAAAAGATGCCCGTTTACCGCCCATTTGAAAGATGTGACGATAATTTTTTGCTAAGCCAAAGTGTTTCAGAATCTTTGGCATCAGGCCGATCCACTTCTTCAAGCTGTGTTCTACAGCTTGAATCATTGTGCCACCCTCCCAATCACTATAATATTTCTCTAGCCAGTCACTAAGCATTAATAATCTCCTTAATCCATGTCAGTGCATCATTGTACCCATCAGCATAATCACCTTGCGAAGATGGACAATGTTGATTGACAGCTTCAAAGATACGTTTTCTGAATATCTGATTATCAGCTTCAAGAAGCCTGACTTTATCAATCTGATTCTTGAGTCTACCAATTGGTTGGGTTTCAGACCTAAGCATTATTAGATCATCAACAATGCTTTCAAGATTCTTGATCAGTTCACTTTTAGCACCATATGATACTTGAAAGACTACGTTCATATTAGACATTTGATTCTCTCCCATAAGACAATATACCAGGGTTTGGCTTTGAGTATATTAAACTGATTTCTTAAGTCCATCAGATTACAGACTAATTCATGGCAACGCTTTTCCAGTGGGGCGCGACTTATTACCTGATCATAAAGTCTGGGTTCATAATCTTCTAGGACAAAAAAGCTCATCCTTTCTGAACCTTTATAAATATCTTTCTGATGATAAATCTCTTTTTCAAAGACACCACTAATCAAACGGGCTTCTCTTGGATCAATGGGAACAGACATATGTTTTACACAAATCCATTCCCCTCTATCCCTCGGAATATCAAAGATTTCACCATCTTTACTTCCGCCAATAAATAGATAGTTCATCCATAAATCCTTTTCTCAACAATAAATTCCTTTGGGATATTTAACGTGTGCCTATAATCACCATATTCAGGAAAATGTTCAAGAGCTAGTGTAACACCGATTTCGTCATCAGCGACCAGCAGCCCACCTGAATAGCACAGACAATCTCGATCTGCCATTATTTCTTCCAGTGACCGTTGACTGCTGTTTGAATTTGCATCAACCCAAAGTATTAAAGCTAATTTCATATCAGACTCCCTAACTAATCAGTACGGCTATAGTTCTCAGGTCGTCGGGTTCCGGCGACCAGTTGTAGACACCAATATCATTTTTCATTGATGCTCTTGATATTTCCTCAGCGTCAACCGGATTGTCCCACTTAGACTGAATGTGTACGACTGCATCTTTTGGATAAGAGCTTAATTTGGTTATTAATTCATTAACTGTCATCATTGTTTTTACCCTCAAGTTTCATAAGTCTGATTTCAGACCAGATTAAGAAAACCATTGAAGTCGTTAAATATGTTGCACTCACAGAATCAGCAGAAACCACTGACTTGTACAAGAAAAATAATACAACACCAACAGCCACTAGAATCATAAAGACATCATAGTATTTTTTCATTTCTTTACTCCTGACATTAAGACAATAATCACAAAACCGATACCACAAACTGCTGCGACCAGACCGACAGTTATCCATATCGGACTCAGCACCCACCACCATGACCAACTGATTTTGCCAATCAGCTTTAAGACAATAAATACTATTGTCAGTAAACCTACAAAACCGATTCCACCTGAACTTGAACTATTTGATTCACTCATTTCTTTTCCTCCAAATCCCAAAAGTTAAATTGTAAGAAAGCCAAGATGCCACCACAGATTGCAAAGTAACAGGCATCAGGAACCTTGCCACTGCCATACATCCAAATGCTAGTGACTATCAACATACAGAAAGCCCAGAGAATAAGATATTCATAGATTTTCATTTCTTTTCTCCTAGAACCAATTTCTTGAAAGCATCATCAGACAACAGACCCATCAATCTGGCTGCACAATCGGGACACAGATGCTTGTGATCACCTAGTTGTTCACCATCAATCCATATTGACGATTTGAGTGTGCCATGTGCAATTCCAACACCACCCCAAGTCCAACTCTCATTATATGGATCATCAGCAACACTCCCACATAGATCACATTGCAGGAGTATGCATCTCGATTCAGTTACGACTTTTGTTTTGACAGGTTTATACTTGATCATACCCAAAGCTCCATTGCCTTAGTAATATGTCCACGATCATAAACTGCAAAAGCCTGTGCAGGTGGCTGACCTTCAACCCTGAGCATGTCTCTTGCATATGCATCATAGCCACAGAAGCACGGATTCATCAGCACACGATTACCGGGCATGTATGCAAACGAATGGAAATGAAAGATCCAGTTTAGATCCGCGTCATCACGTGACTTACGCAGGTATCTAGCCACTGCTGAATAGATCCCACCGATCCCGTTTCCGCCCCTAATCATATGTCCGTGTTGAATCTTGACTTTGAACTTATTGATGTTGAACTGAACTTCATAGGACTCAGCAATATTGAAATATATCTTTGATTCCTTTTCAAAACGTTTTGCCAGCATCCGGTACATGACCTGCGCCAGACTAGTCTGACTTAGTTTTGCGATCATGATTCGTGGTGTCATGCGGTCATGATTACCATAAAGACAGTAAACCTCTACCTCTTGGAACTGTCCCCGTTTTAAAATCGTCATCAGGATGTCGGACAACATCTCTTCAGCATAGATCACTTGCTCAATCGGATCCATATCGATTTGAGAATCTTCATGCAAATGACCATCCAAGATGTCACCACCAAGAATAATCACCAGTCTTTTAATCTCGGCCAGCTTCCGTTCATTTTCCAACATATACATAAAGCTGTTAATCAGATTATCCTTGCGTCTCGGTATGATCGTTTTATTATATGCATTATAGTTATCTACAGATGCTTGTTTAATCACCTTACCAATATGCATATCACCCAGACCCAAGATGCCAACACCTGTTTTTGATCTTATGTACCGCTTCGGGACATAAACTTTTGGTTTACCATCAACCATGCCAAGTACAGCTTGGATGGACTCTTCAGATTCCATCAAAGCATTGTGAGCAACCTTGACTTCTCTTTTCAAGCCAGTTATAATCGCTTTAGCTTTTTCCAATTGGACTTCAGCCGGTAGATTTCTTAATCTGTTTTTACTCATTTCTTCTCTCCATAGATTATGGCCATCGCGATGAGCAGTCTGGCTTTATCATTATCTCCCTTAGTCAGGGCTTCGGCTGCCATCCGTTCACTGGTTTTCTTTGCTTGTTTCTTAGTCACTATATTGACCCTCCAACCAATTCAAGAACAGACCCATTGTCTGGAAATCTTTCTCACGTTCCATGAAGATGTTTAGAGCTTTACCAATGATGAAAATCATCTTACCTTTACCATTGGCATAGCCATGTTCATAGAAATAGCCACCAGTTGTTGACACGGTGTCTGCAAGAATCACAATGATATCAGCCTGATCGATTTCCTTGCAGTCAGAATCAGCACAGGCTATGTTAAAGTCTGTATCATCAGTTAGTCCTTCTGCTTCTTGATCCTGCCATGAATTCGTGCACTGGAAACCGATCGCCTCGATTTTCTCCACATACTCTTTGACTTTATCCTGATCGTTGAATCCGGCAGCAAGATAAAACTTTGGGCGTTTTACTTCTATCAGACCTTTGACTATGAACGTGTTGATATCACGATAGTGGATCGGAATCAGTGTTCCTGCTGATGTTTTCAGTAATCCATTTTCAACAGTACAGACCATGCCATCCTGTTCGATGATTAATCCACCATTATTAACTAACTCTATGATCTCGGCATCGGTCGCCTGTTTAGTAAACATGTTCATCAATTTCTTCATCTAATAAACTCCTTTATTATGTGATGAAAACCTTTTAAATGTCGAATAAAATATTTAGTCAGACCATTATGAATGACTATAACTGTATTGATGTTTTTTGGAAAAGCCTCTTTAGCTTTCAAGAATCCCATCAGTGACCAAAAGAATAGACTGGCATTTGTATTACTCTCCAGCAAATCATCAACACTAATCATTGCGATGACAATATCTGCTGCAATTTTGTCATAGCTGCTAACTTCAACCATGTACTTTACAACCAAATTAGATATATAAGCATGACTGTATTTAGTCATCAGCTACCAACCGTTCGTTTAGAAAATAATAGACTGCTTTAGTCATCAGCTACCAATCTATTCCAAGTCTTGATATACCGTTCCTTGAGCTTTTTAACATGATCCATGACCACATGAGGAGCTTTAAATTTACAATTTAAACTCTTTTGGAAAGCTGATTCAGGTGGAAACGTTCGCCTGAATCCGTCAGCTTGTTCGCTTTCATGCAGTGCAATCAATAGATCCTCAATTGTAAATGTCTTAGATTCATAAGTGTATTTAAGCATCTGATTTTCCTTTGACATAATCTTCAGCTTCAAAATAATCCATAAAACGTTTGACTTCACTGTCAGTTTCAATAATCCGACCGCTGTGAGTAACGAATTTGGTCGAATTGCTAAAGAATTCAATACTCTCAAGATTCTGTGCAAAGAAAATCATCCAGACAAATTCTCCATGAGTTTCTTGAGCAGTCAAATGTCTGTTTGTTGATCGTGCTTCAATGACAAAATACATTATTCTTCTTCCTCCTTTTCTATTGCAGTTATTTCATCAATTAAATCCAGAGTATCAATGGCTTCGCCATTGATGTATGCAAGTCTTCGATCCCGGATCAGTTCAGCGATCTCTGGAGCATCTTCAAGAATCTCAGCTTCAGCTTCAGCCATTTGTCCAACAGCCAACCACTTATGATTAGGATAACCGAGTTCGGCTTCCTGCATCAGGGCTTCAGCTTGACCCAAATGTTTTCTAGTACAGTTAAGACAACCTAATCTCATTGATTCTTTCCTCCGAAACAGGTTTAAAATTCCAAGCGTCAACCCCAATATTAATACAGTTATGACCTGTGTGGTCATAATTCTTAGCATGACTGTGACCGCATAATTTCAAAGTATGGTGTGGCAGACGTTTCCATCGACTCCTGTGATTATGTATGAGCAGCCAGTTACCAAGCATCTTGAATGTCCGAGCAGATTTAAATCCTAAGTCAACATATTGACCACACTTCAGTCGATCATGGTTGCCTTTGATCAGATGCAGGTTGCAGTAAATTTGATTGAGGTAATTCTTGATCCGCTTGCGTGTTTCTGCTCGACGACCACAAAGAGCAAAGTCTCCAATGATGTAAAGATCATCAGACAAGACACATGTCAGGTTGATTCTTTGAATTAATTTAAAATCCATTTCCTCAATACAAGAGAATGGTCGTTCACAGTATTCGATAATCTTTTCGTGACCCAGATGCAGGTCAGCAGTAAAGTAGTTAGACAATTTTCTTCTCCATCAGTTTGAACCAAGGATCAGTATTATCACCACATTGTTCAGCACATGCACAGTAATCCGGACACCGGAACCCGGTACCTTTGAAGCCACCATCAACAGAACAAAGAGCTGGCATCCAGACTATATTATCTTTCAACCACTGATGCACATCATCAGTATATTTGATTTCACCAAGCAACCAGCCCAACCATTCGAGTTCAACAGTCAGCAAATTATCCAGTAATTCAAAGAGTTCAATACCATCAAGATCGTTCTCTTGAAACCATGTTAATCCCGGTGAACAGGCATCCCGTTCCATAAGCCATTTTTCAGTGATAATCATGTGATCGACTCCAGTCTATACCATTTACCTTGGAAAAAGAATCCTTCATGTCCACCCAATACAGCCTGATATAGAACCATTTTATGTGTGGCTGATTTGGCATCACCCAAATTTATCATATGGTATGGACACTTTGGACACGGAACCGATGACACATGCTTTTCTGTCTCAACAGTTATCACAGTGTGACATTTATGGCATAAGTATTCAGTTATCATAATGACCTACCTTTACATTAAACATTAATAAACTGCGTTCGACCCGCATCAGTCTTCCATCGTTCACGATGGAAGGCTTTTGCTTGAGCAGCCACTTCCTTAGCCTTTGAAGAGAGGACGTTCGCTCATCATTTTGTTGGCCCAAATCTCTTTCGGATCCTTTGACTCGACGAAGGCTGCATGGAGGTTGTCTAACATTGTGCATTTAGTTTGACTTTCTTCCTTGCTCAGGTCTCGGAATATGTGATCACTTTTGCAGATTGCCCACATCTCTTTGATGAAATCAAAGGTTTCTATCTGAAATTCTTTCGAAACCAGATTCCTGTGTCTGGCAACTCTGATTGGTGGATAATTTCCTGCTACAGATTTACCACCGCAAAGCTGATCGATGCCAACAAAGATTTCAGAACCAATAGGCGCACCTAGTGTCCAACTATAAATCATTGTCTGGAGTGCCCATGTCTTGCTGACTGTTTCTAATGGGAAATTAACAGCAATATTGATTCCGTGCATATTGATTATCTGTGCTGATTTGTGGGACTTGCCGTGTGACCGTGAGTGATCATCATTCCAACCGTCATAACAGATAATGTATCCTTTCTCAGGACTCTTGCTGTACTTACTACAGAATCCATTCACCTTCCAGTCAACGATGACGTGAGCCGGAACCTTGAGTTTGAAGAATACATCAGGTTTTCCTAAGAATGGAATACCATCAATGGTGGCCTCGACCGTAGATTCAAATTGTGGTTCACCATCTGATAATTCGAGTTCCAGCATCAGGTCACCCACTGCACCTGAAAGCATGTAGCATCCGAAAGCATAGCGTCCTGCGTCCCACGCCCAATCCCAATTGTGTTTTTCGACTTGCTGCTCGAAGATCGTCCTTAATTCGAATTCAGGACGTTTGCCGAACAATCGTTCGACTAAGTGACTCTTGATGTATGCATCAAAAGCAGACCCAATGGACATTGCTTGCGTTTGCTTCATACGTGGTGGCCGGTTGTCGGCCAAATAATTCAGATAGAATTCTTCCGGGTTTTCTCTAAACTTCATAATGGACGTAGGGGACAGGTACTTTAAGACTCTCATTTTTCTTCCTTCCATTTAAACCAGCCAACGATGGCCAGAATCAAGTAAACAAACATCATCACAGCCTGTGGATAGGCTGTCTTATAAATATCATAACTAATCCAAAAGACATTGGTGCCAGCCCAAAACAGGAAGCACCACCGTCTCTTGTACAGATTACCTATCGTTCCTATTAACGATAGGCCGAATATAAACCACATCCCTAATTCAATCATCAATGATAATCTCCATTGTGACCCTGGGACTTTTCGTTCCACAGTACCACTTTGGTTTAGGTTTAGTGATCTTGATCCTGAGTGGCTTATTACTGGTAATGTTGCCAGAGACTTCGGTTGTAATAATTTCAGTTACTTCAAACTCCCTTGGGATTTGTAAATCAGTAGCAATACAGGCAATGCCAAAGATGCTCAGAGCAATCACAATGCGCCACGTTGATTTAATAACAGCCTTGTCAGACTCATAGCAGTCATAAACAAATATAACAGCAATAAATGCGATTACAAAAGATGCTAGTCCTAAAACTAAAACTAAAATCATTATTCCTCCTCCTTTTTAATTTCCACTTGGATATATTCAATCTGACAATCATCATGTGCTTCGACTTCAAATTCCTCGGTCTTAGTTAATAAATCTTTTGACTTTAAATCTGTTTTAATCAGACCAAGAATTTCATTTAAATCGTATCTTGCGAATAGTTTCAAAGTGAAAGCTCCTTTACATTGATGCTTAAACCTTTAAAGTCTTCAGGTGGTTTCTCACTGACATCAAAGATAAAATGACATTCATCCAGTAGAACCCTACGTTCACCAATCATCATAAGATGGACAGGCAATATGTCTGGTGTCAAGTCTTTCATAATCCTATCAGTATCCTTTGGGAATCCGCAATCAATCAGAAAGAGATATGGTGCTCGCATATTATTCTGAGTCCAGTGTATTCTCGAATATTTAGCTGCTCCTTGAAGATTCCAATCATCAATATCTATACAAAGAGGAAACAGGATATCAATGAGAGATGTCCTACCACAGGCTTCAGGCCCATAGACCCAAGTAAATCTATTATTCAGGATGTTTGATCTTAATTTTTCATGTTGACCAGAATTTGTAATAGTCTGGAATCTTCAATTCTTTGATTCCGTTCACTGTGTCCTTTATAATATGGCATCATTTAATTGTCCTCCGGATCATCATAGTCATCGACATTATTATAATCAATGTCTCCGATGTATGGTTCAAGAAAAAGAAAAACAGAGCGAGACGCTGCTTTAATCGCACGTTCTTCAACAGTCACTGGATCAGTCTTATGGTGCTGATGATTCAGTCTCTTGCCATCATCACCGTCGATTTGTTTGAACCAAACCCCATTTCTGTGTATCTCTGCCACCTTGAACCCTTTTCTGACGAGCGCAATCTTTTTGCCTTTAGCCCACCGATAGATTTTCTTGCCTTTTTGATTAGAGAGAATTTTATAAATTCTCTTTAAAAAGCAATGAGTCCCAAAATAGTCACCATCAATTGTTAGTGTGTACATTTGATTCTCCTAGTATCCGTATTTCTCAATGATTTCTTTTCTGACATCTTCCCATTCAGGGTGATCGTCCCCAGTCCAGGCATCATCAAAAGGTGTAACATATGCGCTCTGAATCGCAGACGCTCCATATCCATGATCGGTATCACCCATAAAGCTAATTGCTGGAACATGACCAAAACCAAATCCTGGCGCACCGATGCTGCCCATCGTTTCAACGTTTTCAGCTAACAGGCACATTTCATCAATAAACTTATCGAATTGCTTCTGATTCAATATGCCACATAATTTCCGATGTTTACCAGTGAGCCAATCACCTTCCAAATAATCATATTCATAATTTGAATCATCTTCTGTGGTCGTCCACGGTTTCCGATTCTTTGGAAGATAATCGCTTATCCTCACTGGATCTTCACAGCATGTTGGAACATCAACTGAATAGATTATTGAGTACTGCATTTTAATTTCCTTTAGATCATGCAAACTCTGAGTTTAGGATCATCCATAAGAGCAATAACTGCTTGTTTATGGTAATTAAAATTCTCTCTATCTAAGTCCATCTGTTTACACTCTTCATCTGTTCTTGCAACCTTGAGACCTAAATCACCAGCCCATTCAAGATAGATATAGAGTGCCCGCTTCATACCTTCGATGGATTCTGGATGAGAATCTATCTTACCATCTGGTCGCATCAAACAGGCATACGTCAACCATGTAGGTGTTTGTAATAGATCAAGTTGATCACAGTGTAAATTCATGCTCATGTTTTTTCTCCCTTAATTATGATTATGCGTTCTGATATCATACTCGATACCATTGACATCTCGTTCCAGTCTTTCAATTTTATTTCAGCTTTTGACCATGATAATAATCATAATGATGATTATTACTAAACAACCACCGCCACAACCATCGTCTCCGCCTGATTTGTTACTCATTGTTTTAAATCCTGAACGACTGCATTAGCCATCTCGATGTCTGTTAAAATGCTGTCATATTCATCAGTGTCATTAGAGTCAGCATCAAGTTCCTCGATATGCTGATTCAAAGCATCTTCCAGTCTTGCTAGTAAGTCTTCAATTGTTTTCTTCATCATAGTTTCTCCCTTCTCAATTATTGGTCAGGCTGGTTGGATTCGAACCAACGACTTCTCGGTTCCAAACCGAGCACTCTGACCATGCTGAGCTACAGCCTGATATTTTCATTTAATCATTTCCTTCAACTCTTTCTTACGTAAAATCAATTTACCAAATCGTTTTTGTTTTAGATAATCAATTACACTGGTTCTGAATTCTGTGCCATTCTCATTTGTCCAATGATGAAGCTCAGTTACATCTGATTCAAGATACTTGATACATTCTTCTTTTGTAAACCATTTAACTCTAGCCCACAATTGATGTTGGTACAATCGCATAGCTTTATACGTTTTATGGTATTGTAGTGGATCACAGACTGCACAATGACCCGATGACAAAACAAGTAAACCGAACTTATTTTCATCTCTAAATAGATAGTATAACCGTCCTTCAGAACGTGATTCTATGAATTCAAGACAAATCTCACATTCGAAAGACTTAATCATATCATCATAAGTGTAAGGTTCATTAGTCAGGAATTTGTTCTTGAGTTTTTTCATTTCATCTGTCCAATCATTTTATGAAACCAATTTATATCACGATTGTTCCAGTTATTAATCAATGTCATAGCATCATCAAAAGAGGATGTGACGATATACCGGATTCCTGATTGTTGCGTCGGAAAATGCTCCCATGTAATCTTGAAAGCTTTAGTGTGTCTTTTAGAAACAGATTTAGACAAATCTGGTTTGACTTCTTCGGTGTAATAAAACACACCATATTCTTGAATCCTGACTTCTTGACTCATTTAATCATCCTTCCATGCTGCTCTGATGCCGAAACCATTAGACTTGTCTGCATTCACAGCATCCTGACAATACCAAAACTGTTTACCATGATAAGGACTACCGATCAGATGAATCTTGATTAATCTGATCTCACCAAAATGTTTATCACAGTGTCCTTCACAGGTCATCAGGTTTCCAAATACACTTTCAATTTTGGCAGGATGGATACGACCATCTTCAATCAGTGTGTTCAAAGCTTTCTCACAGATTTCAAAATATTCCTTGGTCGGTGCTTTAATCGAAATATTCATGGTGTCATCGATGATGATATCACATTTTGAATAAAATTCAAGTGCCCGAACATTCCGACCCTCACGACCGACTAACCGACCTTTGATGTCTTCATCTGTTATTGGGAATTTATGATGGTATTTCATTTCATCATTTCCTTCAACTCTAACTTGACACGACGAGCAACCTCACCGCGCCACGATCCCGCATTGCTCAAGAATCGTGCGACCACATTTGATGCAGAATCCAGACCATAGTTGTCTGTTATCTTGCTCAGTCCGTGCATTGCATCCAGATATGGGGCGGCAGAATAATTGACCTTCTGCCAGTCCCTGTTGATTTCAGCTGCGATTGTGTGTATTGGTCTAGTCATTTTTCTTTTCCTCCAACTGTTCATAGGTTGCCGGAAGCAGGATGCAGCCATCAACCTTCTCAACACCTTCCACGAATTCCCTGATGCTGGCACCAGCATAAATGTTGACTGGTTCATGCACATATAATCCAGTGGTAGTCAACCAAGGTACTTGCTGATTATTAATGTCATCAACACTGTAATGAGAATTAATTGCCCTATGACGCGGTTCTTTCATACAGGTTTTGAACCTGACATAAAGAATCTCCCAACTATCACCAGAATAAGGGATGCCTGCATTGTGTTCATAAGGTCGATTACCCCAATCATCACCAGTTTGATTTCCTAAATCTTGTGTTGTGAAAAATACCAGATCATCTGAGATGTAACACAACTTAAAGTCAGACAGATCCCGTTTTTCTGCTAGAGTGAAACAATTGTTCAAAAGTGTTTCTGCGGCAAACTTTGAAAGATACAATGCCCCTGCAATTTTTGTTATTAATTGAATCTTTGGCATGCCTAGATTATCTTGTATAATCTGTCTTGCTTGATGCTGATCCTGATCATCCATCCGCTTTTGGATAGTATAACACATTGAATCAAGTTGACTTCTGATTGCTTCCATCCGCATGAGTACGTCTTTCATTAGAAGTTCTCCTTTACTTCAACATTCCGACGTGCCAGCCAACCAGCAGGACTATCAGTCTTGCCACACAGATGCCACAATCCTTCTTTCTTTTCAAACAGAATCGCATGCCTCTTTTGAAGGAATGCTCTGTCGCGTGTCTTGTCGAATTGTAGCTTGGCGTCATATGCCCTTTCGATCTGCTCCACCGTTGATGGTTTCATCACAGTTCCTCTCTTTTTCTCCAGTATCTAGCTTCTTGCGGGACGCCATCACGTGACGTTCCCCTATATTTAAATGTTACATCTGTACCAATCGGGAAATGCACAGCAAAAACGTCATCAGGACATTCTTGATCAGGATTATCATAAGCCCAATCAGATTTATTCAGTGTACGTTCTTCGTCTGTGAACCCGCTTAGTTCAAAGACTATACCTTCATAATTAATGATTAAAGCACCCAATTTTCCACGATTCTTTGAACCTTTATCAGTTATCTTTCCAGTTCTATATCCGATCACAAAACCCTCTGCGTCATCCAGCTTCTTGGCTTTCAGGATGTTGTGGCTTCGTTCTGGATACCAGATTGAGATACCTTTACGTAGGACAATACCTTCACCACCAGCATCAGAGATGCGATTTAATTCAGCCAATGCTTGCTCTTGAGCTTCAGACGGATAGATTGACAATTTGGTCTGTTTGATGATTCTGACGATTGCATGGTTGGTTGTGAATGAATCAAAAAATCTTAGAACATCTGCAAAGATTTTAGGTTCAGGTTCACGTAGACTGGTTCTTTCTTTAATCCATGCTGGAATGTTTTCAAAAGTCTTATGCATATTTGGCAGATTGATTATGCCGTCCATGAAAATGTGGCCATCGAATGGTTGATCGAAGATGGCAAAAAAGACTTTTCTCCAACCTTTGCCGGGAACCAGCTTCTTGATTATTGAATGCAGTTCCTGCCGATACCCTTTAATTTTTAATTCACCATCCAAAGGATACAATGGCATCTTATCCAACCACCAGTCAGGAGCATGAATCACATTTGCATAGCGTGACCAAAGGCCGGTGGCAACCTGTGGAATCTTGTATCGAGCATCTTTCTCAGTGTTAGCCCACGGTACGTCTGCTTTCAGCATTCCGCGAGTGATCCCACCATCCCAATAACAACGTTCACCATCAAGCTTTTCGGACAACCACCAACCGCTGATGTCTTGATCCTTGTACTTGTGGGGAACCATCATAAAGTGACGTTTAGCCATCGTTAATAATTCCTTTTACTTTTCTACGCATGTTTCTGATTGTGTCACCAACCAGCCACTCAGTTGAATCAAGAATCTTAATAATTTCTTCCCGCGAATGACCCTTGACCAAGAGTTCTGCCACGCTTTTTTCAAACCCTGTCAATCTAAATTTTTCATAATCTTGTTCAGTGACTTCATTATCTTTTTTAACTATCTTAGGTCTGAGTTTATCATTATTTTCAAATTTATGTCCTCGCATAGACTCGGGAGGTAAGTTAATAGAATAGACCTGATGCAAATTTTTTCGCAGATCAGGTCGTCGTGGAGCTTTGACTGTTGTATTTGATTCTAGACAATATTGCAGTGCCTGATGTTTAATCGCAGTCACCAAATATTTTTTGGCATCGTCACCTTCCAATTTTAATTTTTGAACATTTCTTGCAGACCTGACCAAAGCTAAATGACCTTCACTGATTATGTCATCGTGAAGGTGTGGATTGCTTTGTCGTAGTCCTGTAGTGGCATACTTGACTAAATTTAGATTATCCAGAATGATTTTAGTCAACGCTTCATCTCCCTTTTGATTTGATTCCATTGAATCACATCTCCCGTTCCGCGTCCCATATGGACACATCCATACATAATAAGGAAAGCAAATATCATGCCATATGTATTTAGTGGCAACTATGGCAAAACATACTATATATAGTATGGTCACTGTCAAAAATTGTCATAGGGTGACAAAAATTGTCTAAACCATGTCAAAAATTGTCACCCGTGCTCAAATTGATTTGATTATACTGACCAATATCCAAGCATGACGGATTGTGAATTCATCTAGATCCCGAATCATTCCCCTTGGATCATAAATCTTTTTTCCGTCCCATGCACAAGCATGCATGATTCCACCTTCAGTCTCACCTACCAAGATTCCTTTTTGATTTTCAATGGCTAAAAGAAATCTAGTTAAGGCTTTTTCACCATTATAAATCATTCGTGGTTTACTTGGAATTCCCGGAGTAATTGTCGAAAGCAATTCTATCTTCATCAGACCGAATCCACGTCGCAAACAACAATCGATCATTTCTTGAATGTGATGCGTCCGATGTCTTCGAGTACCAGCAAGATTTGGCCACCAGATTTCTCGACCTGACCATCCAATCTCCTTGGCGAGCGTTTCCGGACGCTCGTCTAGAAGCATTGCAGCACTATACAACAAACACAAACCGCTATGACTCTTTAATATTTTCACGTTTCTTTTTCTCCTCTAATAAGGATTCAGGAATCTCGACGCATTGTTTCGCGGTCGCAGTTAAGTCACCACTAATCTGGCAAGCGATCACGACCACCGGGATTCCTTTATTCTGAACATACTCCACAACCGGAGTCATGTCTCCATCTGCTGAAGCCAAGATCATCATAGTCACTTCATCAGACATTTTAACCATATCCATTGCGATTGCAACATCCCAATTTGCCTTTCTGGTCATTGTATCATCTTTGATATATTCCTTTGGCTCTTTGAACTTAGTCTCAAAGCCAGCATGAGTGAGTGCCCTGATGAATGCAAAGGCTTGATCATTCATCTGGGAACCGTATGCAATAGCCTTGGATATGTCACCATAGCCTTGGATAAATTCTAACAGCTTTTTATAATTTAGCTTCCGATTCTTGTACTTGTATTTCAGCGAATAATAAAGATTTGAGACATCAACAAACACACCAATCTGTCCCATGATTTTATCTCCTATTTATTGACATGTAAATATTGATACCAGTTACCTCTTTTACGGAGTTTAGCATATTCACTTTCAGTTGCCCCAACTAAGACCCAAACATCTGATCCATTGGCGCATATCTTTGGAAAATGTTCATGCTGTGCTGGTGTAAAAGGATCACCTGTTCGACCGGGGACTTTGACTTCAATCCATCTGGCACCATATTTTGAGTGACAAGCATATAAATCTGGGAATCCAGATTGGTACATATTACCATGAGTGGTCATCACATGCCATCCTTTTATCATCAGCATTTCTTTAATAGCATTCTGGATCTTAGTCTCCGGCTTTTGTTTCTTTTGGGGTTTGAGTGGATTCATCCATCACTTCCATCAGTATCAAGAGTTGCACTGCTTTTGTCACTCGATCCTTGTTCAATTTCTTTGCCTTCGGTTCTCTCCTGATTTCCTGAATCAGGATCGATGCTCGCGTCAGGCAATACTCCGGACTCGCTTGTTCTATCACCATCTTCATCGGTATGTCCTTCCTTGGATCGAAGGTCATCTCCTTCAGCTTTTTTCTGATTTTCGTTAGATTGATTATGCATTTTTTGGATTTCTGTTTCGATTTCGTCATCGGTAATTACTCCCTTGTCTTTTAAAATTTGTATTCCTGCGATTAATATTCCCAAGATATTAGTTTGCTCATTCTGTTTTACAGCAACCTGTTGAAAATGACCTATAAAGTCTTTTAATATCTGATTCTGTTTCTGAACACTTGCTCTTAAGCCAAGTAATTCACCTTCTAGTGTGGCCTTTTTAGCCTTGTCACTATGCTTTTGAGCTTTCTTTTTTAGCTTTCTTTGTGTTAATTCCGATCTTCGTTGCTTTTTGTCTGATGATGACATCCATTTTTTTCCTTTTATAAAGGTCTGGTCGTCGTGTGCTGTAGACGATTCCTCTAAGTTTTCTAAATTCTTTGTTAAGCATGACTACTTCGTCAAAACTATCTGAGTCAGAAAATAACTTTAAGTTTTCCCATCGTTCGGGCGGAATCAAGCTATAGACTTTTTCAGCCTCTTTATAATGTTCATTATAAAATTTCTTCATCCATTTAAATCCGTCTAAAACAATATTGTACGGTATCGCATCATGGACGACCGGCATCAGGTACTTCATCTTAATGTCAGCCAATTCTAATAGATGTTTCATCTTTGCAGAATAGTCAGCTATAGCCTTGTACATTTCATCCTTTGTCATTCACATCTCTCCTTTTCAGAGCTAATATTAACTCTTCTTTGGGCATCCTTGAATAGTGCCGAATTAGTCTTTGTCGTGCTAAGACTTTAAGTCTACGAACTGGTAATTCACCGTATTCTAAGGACGGATGATAATTTAACCAGTTAGTCAAGAACTCTTTTCGACCTGCTAATCCAGCTTTGGCTAGTTTGTCTTTTTCATCTTCGGTTGCTCCCTTCCACATTCGTTCAAATTGATCCTTGTCAATGACTGCTTCGACATTACGTAATGCCAAAATCTTACTATGTAATTCTGCTTTGAGTTCTAAAAGTTTCACCTATTTGCTTCCCCAATCCTTTAAATCAGATTTCCAAGTCATACCCAAAAGTGGTATCTTGGCTTTTCCTTCTTTGATGAAGGCATCAACCAACTTTGTGCATTGATCATTAACTTTAGGGTCATTGACGCTCATCACTTCGTCATGAACATTCATTGGCTGGACTACCCACTCATTGATTCCAGCCGGTTGCAGTGTCCAGATGACTGCTTCTAGTTCCTTGGTCAGTTGTCCACCGGGGGACTGAATCTCATGATTAGCTGCTGCTCTCATATTTGATGCTTGAACCTGAAAGGCTCCAGCATATAATGCGGAACAGATTGCGCCAGCAAGTGTCTGTTCACGGTCACGTCTGACCACCTTTAAAGGAATGTCTTTCCATGCCGGTGGAAGATCCTGAGCGAGATCAAAGAGAGTTTTACAAATCATATTCTCTAGTGTGAAGTAGCGTCTGAAACCATACATTGATTCCACGAATCCAGCGGGATCATGCCACTCGACTTTGGTGCCAATACCGCCGGGTTGACGCATTGAGCAAAACATGTCAAAGACTCTCTGGCGATTCTTTCCCCAAACCGGAAAATCTTGAATCCATTCTTCCATTGCTCTTAACGCCACTTCAACATCAACACCGACTCTGGTTCTTAAAGTCTCTTCATTGCCACCGTAGAAAATCGCAAAGACACCATTCTTACTCCGTGAATATTTGTCCAATTCATCAGGTAAACCTTTGGTCTCCATGATCTCATTATAGGTCATTGGTGGAAATAGCTTGGTTCCAAACAGTGCGTGAATCTTTGTATCTTGTACACCTGTGTTGCCACATTCTCCGCAGCCCGCGCCCTGACACTTATGGCAGGTACGTTTTGATTGTAAAAGATTTCTTAGCTTCGGATCAGCATAGACAGCATCCATAATAGACACTTCAAAACCATCAAAATCCCCACCGCATAGAGAAGTATCTTCGTTAGCGAGAAGAAAGCAACTTCTGACTTCTTTAGATCGTTTAATTCCTTGCGCATTAAGACTATCCGCGCCAGCCATACGAGAGCTAAGAGTCCCAATAACTTTAAAAGAGGCATGAAATCTCCCTGCATGTAGCAGTTTGTCATAAAGTTCTATCTCCTTTAAGGCTCTACGAAACTCAAGGATTTCTGAGGCGCGTATGGCAGCCGGATGCTTTTCGCCGGTACTGATGAGTCCATCATCACATTTCTCGCATCCCATACCCATACAGTCTGGTTCATCGCACACATTCTGAATCATCCACTTTGCAATCTCTTCGAGTATGATTCCTTTCGTAGTCATCTTATTGTTGACAAGTAGGACTGCTCTTTCCGTTTCAGCCAGTACCTGCTCCAAGTATTTTCGACAAACTGGAATAGACCTGAAATTGATTCTAGTTAATGTTTTGGCTTTAGCCTTCTCACGTAAAACTGTAAGGGCTTCCAGATTCAGTTTGTATCCCTTCCATCTCACAGCTCCAACCATACAAGCCAAGATGCTGTCTGTATCACTGTGATCCGGTTTACCAAAAAAGTTATATAACTTTTGGATATAGATCACGTCATCAGCAGCATATTTCCTTGCAAACTTATTAAATCCCCAATGTTCAATATGTTGATGAATGACTTGTGGCCATGCCCAATTCCAATTATCTGGAGTTCCTACGGCTTCAGCAAAAGGAGCATATCCATATTCTTTCGGACGCAGTTTAGGATCAACCTCGACATCAACGAACTTGAGTATGTCATCAGGTTCAATACCCAGGGCATCTTCGGCTAATGCTTTCAAGGCACTTGAAGGTGCAAACTTTAAGACAATATCTTTAAACTCTGGAATTACCATGTCAAAGTCATCTTTAATGTCTAAAATATGCCAATGCTGACTTGGGTTTTTCTTCCTAGCGAAGTAGACTTTCTTTAGTTTGATTCTCTTATCAAGTTCGTTGACTAGCTCGCTAGCGAGCTTAGTTGGAACCCGTCTGATCTTAATATCATTACGATCCATTGTACTCTGATATGGGCCTTTTCGTGCATGAAGCATCAAGTCTAAAGCAGCCTTTGGCTTCAGGCAAGGGCCATCTCTGGCTTCTTTTTCGTAACTGGCATATTCATCAATATGGTTGATTGGCAACACTGACCAATCAGGAAACAGGATCAAGGTAGTGTATAACTGGCAGATATGGAACCAGTCAAAAGCTAGATTGAAAGCACACACGCCATCAGGTTC
>SDBV01000117.1_pt1 | contig 93678 bp, 76 predicted proteins | sample 2277081 | NCBI WGS metagenome assembly SDBV01 (sample SAMN10402039, study PRJNA504765) | marine sediment metagenome | isolation source: marine sediment core GS10_PC15, 223 cmbsf | place: Arctic Ocean: Southern Knipovich Ridge | collected 2010
TACCGACTGAAAGAAAAAAGACGGGCCGGGCTTCTCAAGAATCCAAAAGAAGGGGGTGAATAACTTTCAAACTGGGGAATTTTGGACCGGCGATAATGGGGAATTTTAACCCGGCGTTGACACAGGCGCCAGTTCTTCACGCAATTTTTTGATAAAGTTCAAGGGATTGCTTATGTTGACCCCCTTCAAAGGCTGATAGCAGTTGATTGGTTTGCACGCGGAGTCGATTTGTCTCAAAGCTGTTTCATTGACTTCTCTTCATCGATATCATAATATTTTTTTCTGTTTGAGCTGCGCAGAGGTAGGTTCTTGCCAAATACGACAAAGCTGTCTGTATGTGTGATCGTCAAAAATGAAGAAGCAAATATAGAGGAGTGCCTTAAGAGTGTCATGCGGGAAGCGAGTGAAATCATCGTGTCGATACCGGATCAAAAGACCGGACTAAAAAAGTCGCGCGGGATAATGGTGCCAAGGTTTTTCATCATGTCTGGCAAGATGATTTCAGTTTAGCCCGGAATTTTGCCCTAGAAAAAGCCTCCGGCGAATGGATTTTTCAGCTAGATGCTGATGAACGGCTATACCACGAAGATGTAAAGTTGCTTCGTGTTCTGATTGGGCGTCCGGACATTGACGCGTATGTTTGTCAAATCATAAATATTATGAGTCCGCACACTCTAACGAACAGCTTCGTCCATACTTATAGACGATTGTTTAGAGGACAAGCTTTTCGTTATCAGAGGGTCGTTCACGAACAGTTGGTTCCGATCTCGGCCAAACCGGGAAAAGTTGAATTGTCAAATTTGCGCATTATCCACAAGGGTTACCTAAATTCAGGGCTAGCGGCTCAAAAGGCAGAGCGAAACATTGAATTGCTTAAGAAAGCGCTGAAAAATACACCTGACGACGCGTTTCTCTACTTCTATCTTGGTCAAGCTTATTCTGAACGTCTCAAGCCGGATAAAGCGATCGGTGCTTATGAACAAGAGGAATCCTTGGGCGGCCGGTTGGATATCGGCTTCTTGTCCATGGTGGCCGTAAGTAAATGCGCTTGCTTAAAACAATTAAATCGGCTGGATGAGGCTGTGGCAGCGGTTGAATCAGCATGTCAGACTTTCTCAGACTATCCGGATATACATTTTCTGGCGGGTGAGATTTTTTTTGAGAAAGGCGAATAGGAAAAAGCTCTCGCTTATTTCAACAAGTGCATCCTCCTGCCCAGAGTGCTTTCTCACTATAGAAAAGCGATACAAGGTCTAGATAAACTTACTCATAACGCTTTCGAGAAATGTAAACAACATCTAGCAAAGACTCAGCTTTAAGAGAGACCAAATATTCGCGACTAAGCTGATCAAGACTTGTACCATCTTCTCATTGACTTTCTCTTTCTGGGGGCATAGCGTAGTTGCACGCTTATCCCAAAGGTATATGCTTAATAACTATGCAAAAATTATCAGTCTGCGTCATCGCGCGAAATGAAGAAAAATTCCTTGGAGGTTGTCTTGCCAGTGTTAAGGATGTGGCTGACGAGCTCATTGTAGTTGACACCGGCTCCACTGATCGGACCAAAGCAATCGCGCGGGATCAAGGGGCAAAGATATTTGATCACGTTTGGAAGGATGATTTTAGTGAATCACGTAATTTTGCTCTAGGTAAGGCAACAGGAGACTGGATTCTTCAACTTGACGCGGATGAACGACTATATGAAGGGGATGTCAAATTACTCCAAGAGTTGATTTTGGCCGGGGATAGTGATGCGTATGTTTGCCAGATCGTCAATCTTGTAAGTCGGCAGACGTTTGACGGCGCGACCATTCACGGGTACCCCCGTTTGTTTAAGGCAGGAGTTTTTAGGTATTCCGGAAGTATCCACGAACGTTTAATTCCTATATCGGCGCTGAAGGGCGGCCCCAGTTATTCTGATTTGCATATTGTTCACTGGGGGTATCTTGGCTCGAAGCAGCAAGCCCAAAAGGGAAGGCGAAATACTGCTTTGCTAAAAACAGCCATAGCCGAAGCTCCTAATAATGCTTATCTTCACTACTATCTAGGTTACGAATATAAGGGATCCGGAGAATACGAGGAGGCTATTACTGCTTTTGATCAAGCGGAATCTCTCCGTCCACGAGGAGATCACAGTTTTTTTGCTATGGTGGTTATTGAGAGGTGTGCTTGCCTCAGAAAGTTGGACCGCCTTGACGTAGCGTTAGAGCAGTTGGAGTGGGCATGCCAATATTTCTTCGACTTTCGTGACGTTCACTATTTAGCCGGCGACATTTATTATGAGCAAGGGCAATGGGAGAAAGCGCTCGCGCATTTTGAGCGCTGTGCCTCCATACGTAATGCCGGATTTGACTATCGGTCCACCAAAGCAGGACTAGATAAGAAAGCAAGAAAAATGGCTCTTGATTGTCGGCGTCAACTGGAAAAGGAAACCGAATAAAATATTTAACTTCAAGTGCTTGTACCGTCGAGCTATACCCCCGATAATTACCAATGGAATTGGGCGCTGGTTGTCCCAGAGCTTCTCTGGTATGCTTTCAACGATAGAGCGTTGACGAAAAGGGGAATCAAGTAAGTTCTATTGGAGAATTCATTAATATTAACTTTTGGCCGAAAACTAGTATATTAGGGTGCGCGAACTGATTCGAGGTGTTATTTGCACAAGATAATTGTCCATGGCAACAACCCTCTTTTTGGGGAAGTTGATATTCAAGGCGCAAAAAACTCCGCGCTCAAGATAATGGCGGCCTCAATTCTAACCTCCGAGCCGGTCATCATCGACAATGTACCAAACATCCGCGATGTCTCTGTGATGGCCGATGTCCTAAAAGAACTCGGGCTAACCGTTGCAAGAGATGGTCGCAGAGTGACGCTCCAGGCCACTGGTTCGATAGGGATAGAAGCGCCCTATAAATTAGTCAGCAAGATGAGGGCCTCAATAATTGTGCTCGGGCCTCTGTTGGCCCGGTTTGGCAGAGCAAAAGTGGCTATGCCGGGCGGCTGCAATATCGGGCTAAGAAAGATAGATCTTCATATCCGCGGTCTTGAGAAGCTTGGCGCGAAGATCGATGTCGGACAAGCCTCGCTTGAGGCGCGGGCGGATCGTCTCATCGGTGCCAATATACCGCTCGATTTCCCCAGTGTGGGTGCGACTGAGAATATAATGATGGCTGCTTGTCTCGCCAAGGGCACAACCATACTGGACAACGCGGCGCGCGAACCGGAAATAGTCGATCTGGCCAACTGTCTGAACAGCATGGGAGCTCGTATAAACGGGGCTGGAACCTCAACGCTGATAATCGAAGGAGTGGATCGATTAAAAGGTGTGTCTTATAAAGTGATACCTGATCGAATTGAAGCGAGCACTTTTTTGGTTGCCGGGGCGATTACAGGCGGGGATGTTACGGTTAAATCAGTCTGCTCCGACCATCTGGGCATCATTATAAAGAAACTGAAAATGGTCGGTTGTGAGGTGTCTGAGGGCGAAGACAGCGTAAATATTAAAGGTCCGTCGATCCTAAAGGCTGTTAATATTTCCACCCTACCTTATCCGGGTTTCCCCACCGACATGCAGGCGCCGTTTATGGCGCTTCTGTCCAAAGCCAAAGGATTGAGCATAATCACTGAGAATGTATTTGAGAACCGCTTCAGTTTTATTAATGAACTAAGTAAGATTGGAGGGCAAATCACTATTGAGCGCCACCATGCCGTGATAACCGGGGACCGTTCTATAGCGCCCGGTGTTGTCAGGGCGCCTGATCTAAGAGCCGGAGCGGCGCTGGTCTTAGCAGGTTTGGCCGCCAGTGGGTCGGTTGAGATTACCGACATTCATCATATTCAACGGGGCTATGAAGATTTCACGAGTCGGCTGGCTTCTTTGGGCGCGGACATTGAAATCACGGAAGACGAATCTTTAGTTGAGTTGGCTGTTGCCGACGAACCGAACTTTGAGACTCCGAGTGCCAGCGTCGGGCTATGACCTCGATGGATACAGAGGATATTCAAGAAATACTACCGCATAGATACCCTTTTCTTCTTGTAGATAAGATTGTCGAAATTGAAGTCGGTAAGTGGGCTCGTGGTGTAAAGAACGTCTCGGCCAATGAGGCGTATTTTCAGGGTCATTTCCCCGGGAACCCGATTATGCCCGGTGTTCTGGTCATAGAGGCCCTAGCTCAACTGGGTGCTGCCGTGATTCTCGGGATACCTGAAAACCGCGGTAAAATAGCTCTTTTCGCGGGCATGGACAAGGTTAGATTCAAGCGTGTGGTCAAGCCGGGAGACGTACTGGATTTGGAAATAGAGCTCGGCCGGATGCGAGGCCGTTTTGGAAAAAGTCAGGCGAAGGCGACCGTTGACGGGCAATTGGTTACTACAGCTGAGTTATTATTCATGATTGGCGAATCCGACTAGAACGCGGCCTAAAGCGCCATCTGCGGCGTTATCCTTCACCTCGGCTCGGTCACGTACAACAAGCACGTTACCTCACCTCGGTGTTCGTCTGCCTAGCATCTGGCATTTTAGGCCGCGTTCTGTGTTTCGACCGAAAACCCTGTCTGCGGTGTTATCCTCCGCTTCGGCTCGGTTACATACAAATTGTACACGCCCTTGACTCGAACTTCGTCAGTCTTGTATCCAGGGCTTTGGGCCGCGTTCTGTGTTTCGGACCGAAAACCCTGTCTACTGCGTTTTCCTCGTCCTCGTTTCGGTTACGTACAACAAGCACATTTCCGCCCCTGCGATTAGGGACATCTTACAAATTATCCGGGCAAGCGTCTGTCTACAACACAACATAGCAACCAAGAAGATAAGGGCTTGAAGGGGTGATCGCGCTGAGCTTGACAAAAAGCTGAGGTAAAGCCACAATTTATCAGACAAGCATAGGAATGCATTAGCCCGCCAACCGAGCGGGAAGTTCAACTTAGAGCCAGTTGTGCAAGCGCTTATGTTTTTAAGAGGGTTTGGCACGAAGAAGCAGGACCGGGGCAGGCGCAACAGTTTCGGTCAATTTGTAGCAATGTCTGTAGGAGAAGATGTGGCAAAAAGGCGGCGAGCCCATAGTCTAGCGCTATACATCGGTCTCGTTTTTCTAGTGGGCTTGAGTCTCTTTGGGTGCGATAAAGCCACGCAAAAAAGCTTGGCGGACTCCAAGCCGAAATCCTCCGTTAACCCTGACAGATCAAGTTCGAACACATCAACTTCTCCGGAAAAGGCTCAAACATTGGACAGCAACCCCGCTTCCAACTCGATCCCCTCCAATCAGGTTGAGGTACTTCTATACTTTGCCGACGAGCAAGCTCAGAGTTTAAGGGGCGAAAAAAGGCGTGTGTCCATGACAGAAGGGCTTGCTCGTGAGACAATCAATGAATTAATAAAGGGGCCTACTAAGTCGGGCTACTATGCCACGATACCAGACGGCACACGGCTTCTGAATATCAGCGTGAGCGACAATGTGGCCACTGTTGATTTTTCAAAAGAGTTTATCGATAATCACACCGGCGGAAGCGCCGGTGAACGGATGACTGTCTACTCGGTCGTGAATACGTTGACCGAGTTCAGCACTATCACCAAGGTGCTTTTTCTCGTGGAAGGTCAGGAGGTTGATACTCTTGCCGGTCATATGGATATTGGTCAGCCGGTTGGTCGGGATGAGGTCATGCTGTGAATATCTTGCTGAAACAAGAGCTTAATGGATTGTCGCGACTCTTTGATAATATTCTCAGAGAGCCGACGATAGAGTCTCAACTAAGTGGTGAGATATCGCTAAGACGCTTCGGGTCGGCCTGCCAAAAACTCGGTATACAAATCATCTGCGTTAATTCCTCGCAGGCCGGAGGAAGGGTTGAACATAACCACGGTGTCTGCCAAGTCCGCCTTATCTATCAAGACCGTGACTCGAATTCGTTGAAATATGCAAGAAGGTATAATCTCAGCCGGTCTTCGATCAGCAGAAGCCGAAGAAAGCACGGCTCACGTTCGGCCGCCGGATTATCTTTGCCGACTGCAACAGCGGACAAAAGCTCATTTGAACAAATCTATAAAACACGACATATTACGCAGTTTTCGCGTGATCTCTTGACAGGACAACCTTGACTGCCAGCAAACTGTCATATAAAATGTATAGCTTACAACTTATCGGGTCCTTGTTACATAAGATAAATATGACGTGGAGATTTACTTATCAAGTTTTGAAGTTAGGGCAATCTTTGAGAGAAATTCGAAAAAGACATATAACCCAAGGTTTTTTTGTATGGGTTTTGACAATTTGCCTGTTTCTATTGATGCCGATGTTTACGCCAAACGCTTTTTCTAAGATTCGTTATGAAAACCCGTCAGAAGCGCGCCTGCAACGAATTCTTAGTCGTCCTAACAAAAAAGCCGTTGATACGGCAAAAGCATTACAATCATTTACATTTAGAAGCGGAAAAACAGTTTTGGCCGGCTGCTTAGTCTGTCACTCAGATAAGCATCTTACCAAGTTTGAAAAGGATGGGAAAAGACGTTCCTTATATGTAGATCCCGAAAAGTTTTCAAAGTCGGTGCATAGCGAGGTAGGCTGTGTCGGTTGCCATTTAGGCTGGGGTTTACAAGCTCACACGCCGACTATGACTGACAATTGGCGAGATGTAGCTAGAATGGCCTGCAAGAACTGTCATGATCACCAATATTTCATGTTCTCAAGGAGCTTGCATTTTAAGAGACTTACAGAAAGCGAGAAAAGTGAAGGCGGTGAGCCCGAGGCAAGTAGTGGTGGGGAAGACAAACTTGGAGAGAGCGCGAAACTACCGCTGACATGCTTTGATTGTCACGGCAATCATGAAATAGTAAAAGCCAGAGCCAAAAATTCGCCCGTAGCGCCAAGAAATGCACCTGAAGAGGTTTGCGGTAAGTGCCATGAGCATCAGCTGGAAACATATTTGGAAAACTATCATGGGAAAACCCTGGTTGAACTTGATAATGACAGAACCCCCAGTTGTTTTGAGTGTCATGGTAACCACAGCGTTAAGAGTCTAAAGAACATGGATGACGCCATAAAGGCTTGCAAAGGATGTCACGAAAACGCCAATGCGTTACTTGTCAAGGGTTTTGATATTCACGCGAACGATAGTAGCTATAAGGATTATCCGGTGCTGTTTGTTGTGAAGTATGCAATGGCAGCTTTAGTGGTTGTGGTTTTCTTGTTTTTCTACCCACATACGGCTCTGTTGATGATAAGAAAGTTAAAGGACAAGAAAAAAGATAAGAAAACAGATAATAATTCACATTGAGGTAGGAGGTATGAAATGAGCGAAGACAGCACATATATGCTTGAAAAAGAAGATGCGAGAATAGATGCGAGATCACTTCCGAAAGACACGGAAATCAAAAGGTTTGGGCCGGTGCATAGAATTATGCACATGGTATTAATTTTGGCCGTAAGTGTGCAGTTTTTTACCGGCATTCCACTGCGTTACAGCCGAGCAAGCTGGGCGCAATGGATGATTGCGAAAGCAGGCGGTGTTCCAACTATGGGCTTGTTACACCGAATAGGCGGGCTAATTTTTTTGACTATAGTTTTAATGCATTTGAGTTGGTTGATTTATTACGTGTTTATTAAAAAGGGTCAATGGTATGGCGCAAAGTCAATGGTTTTTAGATTAGAGGACCTCCGCAACGTAAGAGATAACATAAAGTATATGCTGGGCCTAGGGCCTGAACCAAGATTTAGCAGATATAACTATCTTGATAAATTTGGCTGGTTCGCGGTTTTCTGGGGGTCTACGATAATTGGGGGTTCAGGCCTTCTTTTGTTGACTAAGAATTATGTCGTTACCTTAGGATATCTCCCTGCTCAAACATTTAATTTTGCTACCATAATTCATAGCGATGAAGGCATCTTGGCTTTGGGCTTCATATTTATTGTTCACTGGTATGGCGCCCATTGGAATCCGGCGGTGTTTCCCATAAATACCGTTGTTTTTGATGGAATACAAACCAAAGAAGAAATGCAACACGAAAGGCCGGCTGAGTGGGACTTGTTGGAAAAAGAACCGGAATGGCTTGAAGAGCGTCTTGTTAGAAAGCCAAAGGAGAAGAAAGATGAGCTTTGATTTTGTGTCCGCATTCTTTGGGTTGCTCCTGCTTTGGGGCGCAGTTTGGTTGCCAATATTTTTTGTCCTGATCATAGCTACGATGCTCGGTCTATATAGGCCCCGTGACATAGAGAACAAAAGAAAGTGGGCGAAGGGCACGTGGATATCTTTTTTCGCGATACTCATTTTTTATTTAGTAATTCTGTCGCGAAATAACGTTGGTCTGAATTGATCCTCTTATTTTTTAGATTGCGGATACTTTATTAAAGTACTTCGGTGAATAATAACGTGAGAGTCTTTGTGTTAAGAAGAGTAGTTTATATCGCAACACTGACAATACTGGTTTTGCTTATTGCATCGACTGCAAACTTTGCGAAAAGCAAAGAAGCTGCGATGTTGAAAAAGAAACATGCTCCAATAATAGATATCAGCTTACCCGTAACTATGTCAAAATGCAGTCCATGTCATGAAAGCCTGGATCGCGTTGATTATGAATCAATAAAGATACCTCACTATACCCACCTAAAAAAAGGCGTGCCTTGTCAAGGTTGCCATATTGACTTACCACATGACGGCGGCAAGCTCAGTAAGCCCTCGATGGAGGCTTGTTTTACTTGTCACGGATTGAACCATGGTCCACAAGGGTTGATGGCTCCAACAAAGTGCGACGTCTGTCACCCCAGCGATTTCGATCTGGTTCCCAAAAACCACACTATCGAATGGAAAGAGTCCGGACACAAGTTTGAAAATGCAAAGTCGAGGAACCAGTGTGCACTATGTCATCAGGACGAGAGAAACACTTGCGGTACCTGCCATGAAGATTATCAAGATATATCATCTATGTTGTCAAAAGGCGCCAAATCAAACGTTGAGCCCAGTAGCAAAAGATATAGGATTAGTACAACCGGGGCTGTAAACATATCAAAATGTAATCCGTGTCATGATAATTGGGATAGGGTTGAATATGAAAAAACCAAGTTCTATCATTCTCTGCATTTTGCTAAAGGAGTAAAATGCAGTTTTTGCCATGAGGATTTTCCTCATGGCCGTGGATCTATTATTAGACCTAAGATGAAACAGTGTTTTACATGTCACGGTACCGATCATGGGACAGAAGTAGAGATGGCGCCTAAGGATTGTTTGATATGTCATCCCACGAACTTTAAGCTAAAGCCGATTACGCACAATAGTCAGTGGGTTTCGGAACCTCCGTACCAGCATAGCGTTCAAGCTAAGAAGAACAAAAACGAGTGTCTAATGTGCCACCAACAAGAATTCTGTGATAACTGCCATCAAACCGAAATGCCTCACGCGCCGGATTGGCGTTCGGATCACGGCACGGAAGCCATCTCTCCAAGTAAGATTGGCGCCGACGGGCAACTGACTTGTTTTAAGTGCCATGAGATCGAACAGTCAACCAAAGCGCCGCCCTGCGCGAAATGCCACAAAGCTTCTATATATCCGCACCCGAAGCCGTGGGCGCCGCAGCACGGTAAGTTGTCTGAAGAGTATGGAGAAGCGGCTTGTGAGACCTGTCACCGGAAAGCAGCTTTCTGTAATAAATGTCATGGGGCGATCAAGATGCCTCACGCTGAAACCTGGATGGGCGATCATCCCAAGTTCCTGCGCGATAACGAGGTCGATGTCTGTTTTGGCTGTCACGTAAAAAGCCAGTGTGAAGAGTGCCATTCAATCCATGGCGTGCATAATGAATATACGAACTTTGATTATCCGCGGACCGGGGTGAAGCCGTAGTGGCGAAAAAATCCCGCAGATTCGGTTTCATGGAAGTTTTTCTCGTGCTCTTAATAGCTATAGTTGTATTAGCGATATTTGCTCTTGTGTTGGCATTAATGTATCCGGACGCCACCAGCACGATCACAAGGGATGTTAGAGAGGCCGCGTCCAGCGGAAAGTCCCCGACGCTAGCTTTTGCCAAGTCGGTGCTCGAGCGGGCCGAAGAAAACATAGATTTGCGGATCAAGCCCTTTGCGGACGCCGTAATTAGAAGGTTTGCTTCCATTGGTACGATGTTCAGAGACACAAGCGTCTCGCAACCGAAGATCAAAGACTTCAAGGCCGACGACTGTCTCGAATGCCATGAAAACCTATTTGAACAGCGAGGTTTCGCGAATATATTTGTGAACCATCGCGTCCACGCGGCCCTGGAAATCAAGTGCTCAGAATGTCATGAGGACACCAAACACCCTAAGCCAAAAAGTATCGCCAAAAAGACATGCGTTAATTGTCATGAGCAGACGGGCGTGGCGGCAGACTGTGGCATTTGTCATGCTCCAGGTTCTATTTTGAGTGATGAGATAATTCCAAAAGAGAAGACGCGAGAATTTTTAGCAGGTAGCGCCGCCGCCGTCAACTCAATAATGCCTACTTCATTCGGGTCCCCGGACCCGAAATGGCTGACCGGCGAACGTGACGCGCCCTGTCGGAAGTGCCATGAGGTCCCAAACTTCTGTAATCGCTGTCATCTTGTGTTTCATAACCGTATTTCCAACTGGAAGCAGGTACACGGGCCACGTCTGCTCCGTCAAGAGTATATTATGAACGCCTGCTGGACCTGCCATAATGCCACTTGGTGCGCCGGCACGTGTCATGCCAATCTATTGAAGAGACGCGAATCCTTCAGACCGTTGCCGCATATCCCATTAGAAAGATATTTGGAGTATTGACCTGCACGTATAATTAATGTATATTTCGGCGATACCTTGATGGTTAAGAGCGATATGATGTTTTCAAGCTTAAGATTAGCAAAAATAGTCGTTATCCTGATGATCACTTTGTCGATCGTTGCTTGCCAAAAGTCCAATCCGGTGAAAAAAGCTGATTCTAAGAAACCAAAACTTGGAGCCCACGCGATTTCCGCGGACGACGAGAAATTAGTAATAAAGCAAACCAAAGAAAATATTAAGATTATCTCTGGAGTGACCACTGAAACAAACGCGCTTAAGAAAGCTTTGACGGGTTCGGCTTTGTCGGCGCTCTCAGATCAGATAAAAAAAGAGCTGGGTGAAGGCAAAATAAAGATTCGAAAATATGATTCAGTCAAGCTCGAGATTAAAAACGCTACCACAGGCATCGTGGGCTTGAAAATGACATTTATCGATCGCAGCTACTTCGTGGACAAAGACAGCAAAGAGAGGCTCACAGCCCCGACAGGCAAAAAGGAAACCTTTATAATAGTTTCTGAAAAAGTTGGCAAACGCTGGAAGATATTCAATTTCCTGACAACAGAATTAATAGATAAAGACAAAAAAGAGTAAGCGGTCATGTTTGATATCACGGAATTCTTGGGTCTGGATAAGTTCGAGAAGGTTTTATCGCGCTTCGAAAACTTGCCCATGAATATCGTACCGGAAAGATGCTGCGGCCGTCGCACTCACGTTTCCTGTTGTAGCGAGTGTGAACGTGTCTGTCCAACCGGAGCCATAGATCTGACCTCCGGTGTAGAGGTTGATTTTGCGAAATGTGTCGGGTGCGGGCTATGCGCTACGCTCTGTCCGACAGGTGTTTTTAAGTTAAAACCGCCGGATATGCGTGTTCTCGCTGAAGCCAAAGCCATACTCGATAGTCAACAGAGCACGGGCAAATACGTCTGCTTTGGTTGTATCGACGCTGGTGACTCGCCTTATGGAATACACGTGAACTGTCTGGGTAGATTAAATGAGGCGCTGATGCTCGGAACCGTTTTCTTCGGGGCTGAGCACGTGCTTCTGCTGCGAGAAGACTGTGATGCGTGTGAAATCGAGTGTGGCGGAGTAGTTATCGCGTCTGTCGTTGAGTCTTCACAAAAACTTTTGCAGGCTTACGGGTCAAGTGCCAAAATTATGTTCGTTGACGAGGTGCCTGATGAGGTGGTGCTGTCGCGCCCCAAGCAGCTTGACCATGTTGATCGGCGAGACTTCTTGACTTACGCCAAGAAGAATGTGATGGCTGCAGGCTCAGAGTTTTTCGCGGATAAACTCTCAGCCTTTTCGCAACAAGTTGAAGAAGTTGGTTTCAAGTATGATCTGCCGGAAAAAAGAGAGCTATTGCTGACAATCTTGCGCAAGATGGGTAGACCTGTCAGCGAAGAGCCCATAGAATTAAGCGGTACACCATTCACACAAGTCAAGATATCTGAAGACTGTTTTCTATGTAAACAATGCGAGCTTTTCTGTCCAACCGGCGCGCTGTCGACAACTGAGACCGACAAAGGAGCGTCTGTTAATGTAAGCTTAGCTAATTGCACCAAATGCAACCTGTGCCAAGCGATCTGCCCTGTGGAAGCGGTTTCGTATGGAGACAAGGTTGTACTATCGAAAGCGCTGACGGATGAACGTGAGCCACTGATCGATTTGGAGATGCGTGAATGCAAAGAGTGTCACCAGCAATTTGGTTCAACAGGCCAGCTGGAAACATGCGGTTATTGTCTCAAAAGGCAGGAAAAGACGGGTGATGATTCCTGGCGCTAACTATGAAAAATCGTGAATATATGGGAGGCCTGAATACATAAGGCCGGTTAGCGTAAGATGAATGAAAAACATAGTGGACAAAAAACTAGAAAAGAATAGAACGATACGACACAAATGCTTTGCGTATTTCATATATATAGCGCTGATTCCCTTTCTGCTACTGAACGGTCAAGCTGAGGTAGCGCCGGCCACGACCTTTACGGTTCCTCATGGTTCCTACCTCGATTCATCGACGCTATGTGAGAACTGTCATCTAGTCCATGAAGGCCAAGCCTCCTTTTCTAAAGAAAGCTCGAGTTTGGCGTTCGAAAACGATCATGTAGCGGTCAGCACGGTCGGCTCCTGGTCGACGACTATCGGTCCCGATTTCAGCAACGGGTCTGCGCTCGAGAGCACTCAAACGGGCGCCGCGCTATCGTTTGAGTATACGGAGGCTAAAGAGGCGAAATTGATGGGAGTCAGGGGCCCCGACAAGGGGATTGCTAAGATTTACAGCAACGGCCTTTATATGGGCAGCGCCGATCTATATGCCGCCCAGCCCACTTCCTCCACTCCTTTTTACAGAATCGGCGGCACGTCCGAAACCAGAACGATTACTATCAAAGTCTCAGGATTGAAAAATCCCGCCTCCAGCGGAATAGCCGTAATAGTCGACGCTTTTCTTGTAGAAGCTCCCAAGATAGCTTTATTAACGACGGGCGATGATAAGGCGGTCTGCTACACCTGTCATAACGGGACGGGAGGAACGACCGATGTCATGTCCGAGTTTGGTGAGACAACCAGCACAACAGCGCCGGTATCGCGTCATCCGGTACCGGAGAGGAGCATCACTTGCAGCAGCTGCCACTCGCCCCACAAAGAAATCGAGAATTGGGATCTCGACCATCGCCCCAACGAAGTTATCAGTCTTTTGCGCGGAGTCTTCCGCTTCTTCCTCGGCTATGTTGTCAGCGTGGATAATATTAGCTGGCTCGATAGGCCGCAAAATGATTTGATGCAGATCCCGGCCCAGCGCAGGATCCCGCAGCCGCTGGATTTTTGCGGCGCTTGTCATAGTCAAACAGGTAGTCTCGACGACAAAGTCACATATATCAGAGGAACCGGTCATGACAGTACAACAAGTATCAGCCCGGACGCTCAGTCCGGTATCTCATGTCTTACGTGTCATGAGTGGCACGTCTCGGCGATATTGCCAAAACTGCTTTTGAACAATATCAACGGCACGACCATCACGGCCAGTGACAATTCTGTTTGCTACGCTTGTCATCCAGTCGATTTAGCCGATCCGTCACAATACTTTGTTCAACTCAGTCCAAGTGGCGATATTCATGGGGTCGCGGACAGCACTGAAACCACTTCGGCACCCGGTTTAAAGCCGCCTTATAGTTATCGAATGAAAGAATTGCTCTGTCGCAAGTGCCATGATCCTCACGGCTCCGAGAACCTATTTTGGATCCCGAAAAACATTGACCAACAGGTGATCGAGGTCAAGGACGCCAGTGATTCGGCAGGAATTCTTGATTTCTGCAGCACTTGCCACGAGACAAGCTACATCCACGGTGGAACGCCCCCGGATGACTGTTTTTCTTGCCACTTCCATGGGGCGAATTCGGTTGACGCGGATACGCAAACTGTGTTTTAGCGTTGAAATAAGAGTCTTGTTATCGCCCTGCTAATAGGCTATAATCGCTCTCATGCGTTCTATGGAAGGGTCCACCGCCTACAAACAATCAGGAAGCAATACTCGTCTAGAGATGCTGCTACGAGTCGCGCTTGTTCTTATTTTAATTATTGTTATCACCGCCGCCGGCTACTTTTTGTTGAAGTTTTTTCAAGAGCGTAACCGGCCCCCGCGGACATACTATGAATATCAATTGGCCATATGGAAGAATACTTTGTCCCGCTATCCCAAATCGCCTGACGTTCACACAAACCTTGGTTATGTTTACTTAAAAATGGGTGAGGAAGCGAGGGGCCTTGAATATTTTAATTCGGCTTTGAAGATTGATAAAAACTTTGCCCCGGCCCTCTACAACTTAGGTTTGTACCATCGGAAGAAAGGCAACTACAAGCCGGCTTTAAAATACTTAAAAAAGGCGGGCAAGTTCAGCAGCGATGGAAACAAGTATTTGACATATTTTACCATTGGAGAGATCTATGAAAAGCAAGGGAAGCCCGATGACGCTATTTCGGCTTTCGAGATGTCCGCTGAAGACAATGGCAGTATGTGGAATACGTCTTATAAATTAGGGAGACTTTACGAGAAAAAGGGCGACGCGCAATTGGCTTTGGAAAACTATAAGAAGGCGGCCCTGTTCAATCCGGACCACGAACAGTTAAAAAAAGCTATTACACGACTAAGCGAGAAAGGTAGCGAATAAAGTATGCATCAGGAAGCCGTCTCCGAGAGCCTTGTTGGCCGGAGTAATGTAAAACGCGAAGAGAAACAGAGGCGTCGCCGGTTAACGCAGCTCATAGTCATTATATTGCTGCTTCTTTTACTGCTGATCGGGTTGATTCTTGCCTATGTTCTTTCATTCATGAATCGGACGGAGGCCGCAGGTGGAGTTGAACCTCTATTCTCGCTCTACGGCTTCGATCGCCCGCTGGCTGTAACTACAGACGCGGAGAATAATATTTACGTCAGCGATACAGGTCACGATCGGCTCTTCATATACGACTCCCAGGGAAACTATATTCGGCGCATCGGGTCTGATAAAGGCCCTAACAGGTTCTACGGGGTCATAGGGGCACTCGTGGATCCCAAAACCAATAGAATATTTGTTTCCGATTGGAAGCAGAAAGTGGTTAGCATATTCACTCAGAAAGGCAAGCTCGTAAAACGATTTCCCGATGAGCCCTATGATGTCCGTTTTGGCAAGCTTGGGTTTACACCTTTCGGGATAGCGTCATACAAGAACAATATCTACGTCACCAGCTACAACGGCATATATGTTTTCTCAAAAACCGGCAAGTATATCAAGAGAATTGGCGTCAGAGGTCGCGGAGACGGGCAATTTGATTTTCCCATAGCCCTCTCCATTGATCAAAAAGACGGAACGATGTATATTGCCGATCAATTGAACCGCCGGGTCGTGGCTATATCTGACAAGGGTATCGTCAAATGGTCTCTGGGCAAACCCGACAAAATGGGTAAAAGCAATAGCTTCTTTGGCCTACCGCGTGGTCTTACGATTGGGCCCGAGGGACGCATATTTGTGTCTGATTCCTTTCACCATAATATTGTGGTATTAAGCAAAAAAGGCGAGCTCCTGAGTATACTGGGGAAAAGAGGGGTTGAAGACGGCAAGTTTAACTTTCCCGAAGGTCTGGTCTACGGGAATGACAGGATGTACATAGCTGATCGCGAGAATGATCGTATACAAGCTATAAAAATTACCGGCTTTCCGAAACCTGACAAGAAAGCTCGTCGAAAGTACAAAAGTTCTTTTGTTGAAGGCAAGAAAACTAAAGCTAGCGCTAAATAGTGCTTTTAACTTCCCCGGGCTCAGGAGGTTGTTGAGAAATTCAGAATCAACCCGATTTTCCGCCGCAAACGAAGTTCAGAATCGTCCTTGAGTCCCTGACACAGGAGCGGACAGTTCCGGAACTGGCCCATGATTATCAGGTAGAACCTGAAACTATTGAGGGCTGGACACAAGAGTTCAAAATCCATGGATACAGGGCCTTTATGCCTGAGGACTTCGAGACCGAAAAAACCCGCAGTATCTGGGGGAGAATTCTCCTGATCATTATCATAATACTCTTGCTCCTATCTCTGTTTTGGCCATGCGGCCCACAAGAGAAAGCTCAAAGAGTTGTTCCCCCCAAAGCCAAGAAAGGCATGGTCGGACAGACCGACTATGAGATTGTTGACCGGCAGGTACATACTGAGTTGGCTGAGGCCAAATGGTCGATCATCAGTGTAACTTTTAAAGTAACCAATCTGGCGTCGCGTCCCCGCCCCCTCGATTATTCAATGGTGCAACTCCGGGATGAGTTCGGTACTGAATTCCCGTTTCACGTGCCGACTACAAATAGATATTATGAAAGAGAAGGCAGGGCCTCTCCATGGTCAAAGAATGTCCCGGCCAATGGTCGGAAAATGGCGCGGATCTACTTTCATGTTCTCGTGGGGGAGCCTAAAAAATATTTCTTTGCCGGGAAGGATCTGGATTTTCGGGCCGTGAAATATATTGATATAGATTTAGGCGAGATAGATCTTAAGAGACCGTGAAATAGCGGATCCGGCCCGCCTCGCGAGCGACACCAAACCAGAGTTATGATTTTTGTGTGAAGGTGCTGTTACCGGCGTGATTGTCATTGCGAAAGGCCAACCAATCTGATATTATCTGCGTAGCTTATCCGAAAAAAAGTCAGTTATTTGTTGGAAAACGCAATGCAGAGTTTATTATATGAGTAGAGTTCTAAAACGAAAAAAAACATTTTTTTCACCGGCAAGAGTTGTGACGGCAGTAGTCATCCTGATTGCGGTTGTCGTTTTTTATCCAATAACGAGCGGTTCCCGCGTGGACAAAGCCAAGCTCTACAAAACCGCCGAAGCCAGTATGAGGACCCAAGATTATGAAGGGGCTGTGGAGCCGCTTAAAAAGATTGTTGATTTGGACCCCAACTATAAAGACGCGAAGAAAAAGCTGTCGCAGGCAAAAAAAGGACTCTTTGATCAGGCGAAAAACAGCCTAGCGGCGGGTGATACTGAAAAAGCCGATGAGAGGGTGGCCGTGCTCAGCGATGCTGACCCTAACGACCCAGATGTTCAAAATCTGGACCAGGCTGTCAAGAAGAAGCAGGCTGCAGACAAGAATTCATCTAGCGGCGACAATACTGACCCCGGTAATGATGAGCCGGCGGACGGCGGCGGCACCGGAGACGACCCCGGGCCTGGAGACGATGGTCCCGGGGCCAAAGAGATCGCCGACGACGCGGTGCCGGTAGATCTGTTGCCGCAGAGCATGGCAGGTTACAAAATAATCCAAAACGGGTGGCTGATCGAACCTTACCAGGCCGGAAGCGTGTTTATTCCCAGAGATAGAGCCGTCAGAGAGGAGATCGACAGGATCATCTTCACAGTAGCCAAGCACGAGGACAGCCAGGAGGCCAAGGCCCGTTACGATAACGAGAAAGAGATTTTCGCGGTCGAAGGCCAAAATATTAATATCAACAATCATTCAGCTTATTTTGGGCTCTATAACGAGAGCAAGCCTAAGATGTTCCCCCCGATCGCCCGGATTATGTGGACTCGCCAACAGTGGTTTTTTAGTGTCGATGTTCTACCCAAGGGTTCTCCCAGTATGAGCTTTAAGAAACAGATTGCCCAAGACATAGTCGAAAAAATCCTCTACTGATATTGTTGTCGAGATGCTCTGAGTCTTAGCGTGCCCATGGAATCTATAAATAATTTTTGGCTTTCATTAAAAACAAATGAAGTTTCCAGAACGTCCTATCGGAGGGCGTTCTTGATCATCTTGGCGGTTTACCTCCTTGTCGGTGTGGCCGTTAATTTAATGGATACAGAGATCAAGCAGGTCGAAGTCCCTTATATGAGAGCAGCCAAAGCGCTGCACAGCGGTCAAAGCATCAATGTTGTCGCCCGAGAATCTTACGCCAAGATATTCGTCTTGAGCATGATCTTTAAGACAGTTGAGTCAAGCCGCGAGTGGAAACAGTTGCTGGTTCTGCGTCTTTCAGGACTTCTCTTCGGAGCGGGCCTGTTGGCGCTGGTTTATTTTGCCGGCAAGCGCATTTTTAGCAAAGACCTGTTCACACCCATTTTAGCTCTATTATTTTTAGGCCTTAGTCTGGCCTTTACCAAGCAAATGTCATTAATCAGCGGGGAAAGTTTTCTCGCCTTCATCTTCGCATTTTTTCTCTATGAACTTATCGAAGTTGTCCACACCAGGAGCTTGGTGGACCTGAGTATCGCCCTGCTCCTAATGTTTCTGCTTTCGCGCCTGCAACCGATCTTGGCGGCGGTGCCGATCGTTCTGCTCGTTCCGGCCCTGGCTTATGGAATTTTCAAAGAATTTGAGTCATCAATAAAGCAACGGTTTCCCGCGATTGAGACCAGCGCGTTTCGTCGTAGTTTAGTAGTCGGCGCAACTCTTCTATTCTCATACATTCTCTATAGATTTGTCTCATCCGTGGGGCCCATTGGGTTGTCGGACCTGGGCTCTTTAGCCGGTAGAGTCTTTGTGGATGTTATCCGCTTCTTTCAAGTCGATGTCACGGAAATAGGTATCCTTATTGATCTGCCCTTCTACCTTTCCATCCTTGCTGGCTTGCTGAGCGTGGTGGGTTTTCTTTTTCTGATAAAAAACGGTATCGAGAAGTCGCGTCCGGATCATAAATCAAACACCCGGATAATGCCGCTCAATGGTGAGGCGCTATTTTCGCTTTTCATCCTGGCCGGGGGTGTGCTGTTGATCGTCTTTAGCGTATTCAGCTTCACCTTTGTTTTGCAGCAAAACTATGTGGCGCTTCTCGTTTTCCCCTTATCGCTGCTTTTCGCGACCGGGCTTCGGATAATGTCCTATCAAAGCGGGAACCTGTTCGATCTAACTGTGGTAAGCTTATTGGCGACCAATTTGGCCGTCGCCATCGCCAGCTTTATCCGTTAACAGTCCAACAAAGCGGTCTCCTCCTTCAATCTTTGCCATCAGAGCGCTGATGCTTTTCAGCACGTCTTGTAATTGTGATACTATTGTTGATGGTCGTCCCGCTGATGTCCGGGGATTGCCTGAAAAGCACGAACGGTACTATTCTTGCTCAGTCTCTGGCTGAGTGACTTACACGTTGACTACTTACGAAAGGGGTTCTTTTGCATAAAATCCTGGTTGTCGGGAGCACGGGGTTCCTGGGGCGCCATTTTGTCAGCTATATTACGAATAAATACGCGCACTATGAGGTGCTCGGTTTTGACAGGGAAACTGACACCGAGAACCGGGAAGGTCTAGCTGATAACCCCAATTACGAGTTCCTAAGCGGGGACATCCGGGAATGGGAGCGGACCAAGAAAGGAATCCAGGATTGTGATGCCTTTATCAACTTCAGTGATGAAAGCCGACCGCAAATGGAGCAATACAACACAGTCGCGTCTCTTATTTCCAACAATATTTCCTCGACCCAGATATTGCTGGAGATGTGCAAGTGGCATCGTCCGTCACGATTCATTCAGATCTCCACTTGCGATGTTTATGGTCACAAGGACAAAGGCTCATTCAGCGAAGAAGACGCTTTGTTGCCTGAGACACAGTACGTCGCGACCAAAGCGGCTTCTGAGCTTATCGCCCATTCTTATTCGGTGACTGATCTGGTTCCGCTGATAATAGCCAGGATTTCGAACGTCTTCGGCCCTCATCAGGGCTTGCTCAACTATAATTCCGCCATTGCGCAGTATATTACTAACACTATCGACGACAAGCCCATTAAACTCGGGGCCGGCGGCGCCAACAAAAGAGATTGGATATACATTGATGATTGTTGTTCCGCCATAGACGCTGTGCTTCACTTCGGGGAAGTCGGCGAATCATACAATGTAGCGTCCGGCGAGGAAAAGACCGACCTCCAGATTGGCCGTCAAATCCTGAAACACTTAAAGAAACCAGAGTCTATGCTCCACTACGACCCGGCGAAAGCCGATCAAAAAACCCGGGCCTCTATTAAAATCGATAAGCTCAAAGGTATAGGCTATCTTGGTTGGGAGCCTCAACATGGTTTTCAAAAAGCTCTGGAAGAAACCATTAAGTGGTTCGAAAACCATGGCGAATGGTTGAAAGGCCAGGTACAGCCCTAGCTTGAAGACTTGGAAAGCTTAAAAAGTGGTTGACAATCCCGAAAAGCATGCTAGATTTCTAGTTAGGCTACTGTTATTTAGAGGGGACGCGACCGCAACCCGTGAAAAGAAAACTACTGATATTAATTAGTCTTACCATTTTAACGGCCAGTTTCGTGGCGGCATATTCAGGGCTTAACTTAAGCGCCGAGTCGCAAAATCTTCAAACAATTCACACGAACTCGAAATCCATGAACAATAAGCAATGTATCAGTTGCCACAGTACACTGATTCAAACCGGGGGTTCGATGGGTTCTGGGAATGTGGGGGCGGCCCACAAAAGACACTTTAAAAGCGTTTTTATGAACTTCGCCAGTAATTATACCGTTGGAAATCCGGCCGACGATATTTCATACGGCTGCGCTAAATGTCACCAGTTGTCAGTACTCGGCCAGAGGGCGGCCTTTGTTGAGAAGAACAACGGCAAGATTACCGACGTCATCGTCGGGCAGGGTTTTGGCCAAGACGTTGAAGGAGATATCTCTTACAATCGTCCCGATCCATACAATGTCGCCAGAAAGCAAGTGAACACGGAGTTTTGTCGTCAGTGTCATGGCACGTTTCCGAAGTCAAAACATCAAGATATAGACTACGCCGCCGACAGCCCGAGAATTTGCATCACATGTCATAAAGATGGCGGTATGGGTCTGGCGCCTGAAATAGCCCACGGGGCCGGTCCACCCTACAAGGAAACAACCGCTCCGTTTTCATCCACACAGACGCCACCGCTTCCCAGCTCGCCGGGGGGACCGGCGCTGGGCGGTATTTGGTGGATCGATCAAAGATATGCGACAGAAGCTTATTGTGTGAAATGTCACGGAGAGCTTGACTGGTTTGTGGCTGAGGAAACCAACCCCAGCGCCGACCCGTCAGCGTCATGTTTAAATTGTCACTCTGCTTACGGCAATACTCAAAACTTTGGTGCCGCACCGGGTGGCGTGGCTCCTCCTGATATTGAGTCGAAGATGCTACTGAGTGTTGTTCATCCGGTCACGGAAATAAACTTGAACACAGCGGAAAGGGTCATGCAGTGTATAGATTGTCACATGCCGCCATCGGCAAGTGCGTATGAAGATAATGTCGATCACCACAGAGATGGCGTTGTTCAAAAGGGCACGGGTTCAGATGCTCTGATTTTGGCCGGAGGCAGCAAAATGAGGGTATCGACAGAGACAAAAGATTATTATATGTGGGAAGATACCGGCGTTTCCAGTACGACAGTAGAATCGGCCGGTCCGTGTTTTAACTGTCACTCAGAAGCGCGCCTTATTGGCTTGGAACCGGCAAGCACATATGATGGCGTTTTTAATCCACCTGATTTTGAATCACACTACTGGTCTAGAATTAAAGCCAATCCATTGGATCCGTACCCGATCGATTTGCCGCAGGCGCCGATACTGACAAGACAGGGCACGAATTTCCGTTTGGATACCATTCTGGAAAACACGAATTTGCACTGGGAGCACCTCGATTTGAACTGGGATGATACTAACGTCGCGCCGGATCCCAAGAGCCAACTGGGGTTTGTCTGGGACTGGAATAATAACGGGCCATGGTTATTCGGTCCACCGGATGTTTTGCCGGGAGGCGACAACGCCCGGCCAAATTGTCCGACGTGTCACGATCCGCACGGCTCTAAGTGGGCTGCGATGACCAGTTTTTCGACAACGCTAGCATTCCCTGCGTTCACAGAAGGGCCTGCGAGCGGGTTGCCTGGAATTATATTTAATGACAATCTCTGCTCGGCCTGCCATGGTGACAGCCCTTACGGGCGCACAAGGTTGCCTTACTCAGCTAAAAACTTAAAGGCCACGCCAGGAACAGGCCAGGTTACTTTAATTTGGGACAACCGAGATAGCAGCTCATGGTTGTCCGGGACACGCAAGACAAAGATTATGCGCAAAACAAGCGGTTATCCCGAGCATGAAAATGATGGTACGATGGCGGCGGATGTTGATAGTGCGGCAACAGCAAGCACATATGTCGATACCGGGGTAACGCCCGGTACAACGTATTATTATCGCCTTTTTACTCACTACACGGGGGATACTATCTATGGGACGTCTCCAAGAGCACAGGTTATCGTAGCTCCGCAATGATTCAAATTTCCCAAGGTCCCATTTCTGAGCGGGTATGGCCTTTGATGGCCACAATACGACCGTTTACCGAAATTTTATTGCCTTGGTTTTGGTGCTTAAGATAGAATACTTTAAGAAGTAGTTACATCTGGAAACAGGTTGCTGTTCCAAGGGGTCTCAACCCTTGCAGAGCAGTCATGAGAGGCGAAAATGTTAAAGACGACAAATGTTGTTTCAGCATCGGTAACTACATCTAGTATTATCATTCACAAATTAGTCGGGCACTCTTCATCGAACTCTTCATCGTCGCACTTGAGCCCTTTAAAACAATAATTACCTGGGTCTTGGCTTAAGAGCTAAAGGCTTTGTTCCTTGACAACTAAATAACTATAGTAAACGGAAAAACTCCTTTCCTACGCGGAAATTAGTTTTAAATTTATTGGTAAGTAGCGTGATCGATCGGTAGGAAATACACGGCGATCTACGACTTGTTATATCATTTTTCAAGTTAGCCGGGGCCGGCGCTGCTTACTAGTTATAAAGGAGGTGACAGAGACAAATTTAGCAGGAGACACCTTTGTTTACGAGGGGCTGTTTTTCGGCTCTTTAGTGGAAGCGATAAGGTGTCAAAACTATTGTATACCTCGTGAGAGGTAACCTTTTCAAGAGGGGAGTGAAACGTGAAAATTAATCTAAAGATTGTTATGACCTTAGGGCTATTGTTGTTGGTTATGCCTTTGCTTTTCGGCTACATAGCCACGACCGGCGCACAGGCACCAAACCTGGCGAATCTGCATGAGAATTCTAAAGATGTGTCTAATACACTATGCAGAAGCTGCCACGTGAATGTCGCGAATGCGGCGGCCGGAACAACAGGAAACCTGTTGAACGTCCACAAACGTCACAACCTGAGTGTTTTCCTCAACTTCGCCAGCAATTTCGTTGATACCGCCACAGTCGGCGGACCGGGCGCAGATATTTCCAGCGGTTGCGCAAGATGCCACCAGGAAACTGTGTACGGAGACAACGAAGCCGCGGTACAGCGGAATTTTGAGCCGGACGACTCGGCTATTCAGAGTATCGCCTTTGGCAGTTTTGGAAACAACTACGAAGGCGATCTGTCCGCTCATGGCGGAGAGACATCAGGGTCCGCAGGTCCTAACGACACAAGTACAGTGTCTGGCGATAATCCACCAGTTAATAAGGATGTAAATCCGAGATGGTGTGTAACATGCCATGGAAGCTTGCAGTTGACAGGGCATGAAGGTACCAACTTTACAACTGACACAGTGAGCGCTGTACCATTGGATCCAGGAGCTTGTCTGGCCGGAGACTGCCACGATGGCGGAGGCGGAAACGGATTAGACCCAGTGGTCGAGCACGGCGCTAATCCTTGGAGTGGTATTAGCTGGATAGATCAGCGATATGCCAATTCAGAGACATGGTGTTATCGATGCCACGGAGAGTTGTCCTGGTATCAGGTTAATGAAACTAACTAATAAGATGGAGGTGAGAAAGAGGAATATGAGTACAAATAATAATTTCGTTTATGAAACAATAAACAAAAAGATAACAAGACGTTCGTTTATTAAGTGGTCGGCGGCTTTGGGCGCTACAGCCAGTGTTTCCGGGCTTATTCTTCAGGATAAGGCTCGAAGGGCAGACGCTTCAGTTCCACATCCTTCCGCACCGCTTACAGCGAGCAACAGTCAACAGAGTGTCGTATCATGGCAGCCAAGTTGCTGTCTGGTCTGCCACAGTTGGTGTGCTATCGCGGTCGGCCTCAGCGCCGATGGTCATGTCCGCAAGATCGAAGGCATGGGCGGTCAGCCGATGAGCTACCTTCCAGTTGAAACCAACGGAGTGGTTGATCTTCCTGAATTGGCCGCACAGAAATCTGCCGGCACCGACTTGCCATTGGGAGTCTGCGCGAATGGCGGCGGCGCTTTAGGTACACTCGCGGCGTTTCCAGAGTTAACAGCGGCCGGCGTGGCGAAAAAACAAGATGACGCCAACCATATCGACACACCCGCGGGTTTTCTGCCTTACGCGAACCACAACAAAGGCCGCATCTGCGCTAAGGGTACAAACGGTATGGAGCATATGTACGACGCTGACCGGTTAAAATACCCACTCGAGAGAGCGGGCGATCGCGGAGAAGGTAAGTGGAAGAGAGTAACCTGGGCGTACGCGCTTAGGAAAATGGCTAACATCATGCGTGAGTTGGCCGGGTTTACCACTTTCTACGACCTGAATGTCGACTCGGATCTCGCGTTGTATCCAGTCCCAACGGCTGGAAAAGTGCATGGTCTGAAAACCGCACCGAGAGGCGTAGACAACAGACACAGAGTTATTCACTGGGTCGGTAGAAATGAGAACGCCGCTCCCACAGGCAGTCTTTCCGATAATTACGGAATAGTAAATCACATCGAGCATACCTCGTTGTGTGAGCTTTCCCGGCACGTTGCCGGCCGTAACCTTTGGGGACACCACTGGTCAAGCCCTGATTGCGAAACGCATCAAGGTACGATTTGGTGGCCGGGCGAAGCCACAAACATGGGATGGCCGTCTGGACCCACAGGCACCTTTTTCGCGGATGAGGACAACGATTGTGACCTCTATGTCGAATGGGGCGGAAACCCGTGCGAGGCAAAAATACCGCACGCTTCCTGCAACACCAATCTAGCTGACAGAAAACGCAAGAACCTGGAGGGCTATGGAACCATAGCTACCGGAAGAACAGCTGCAGCCAGAAACGGCCGGATAATCACCATTGACGTCCGGCAGTCTAACACCGCGGCTTTTTCTGATGAGTATTTTCAGATCACGCCTGGTGAAGACGCCGCTCTGGCTCTGGCCATGATGCATTATCTAATGGTCAATGTTGGCTCGATTGAGCTTGAGCTAAACAGAAGCCAAATGGGCTTTGATGGCGCTTGGGGCGGAAGCTCTGAGACTATCGCTGACCGTAGATACTACGGCCTCTTTACAAGCGAGGAAAGCCTAGGCGGAGGAGACGTTCCAGTCCCCGCCGGCAAGAGCTTAGAGACTTACTTGGCAGCCGCAGTTGGCGTTGGAAAAGGCAACAGCTTTGCCTTTGACGTGGGCGCGACCACAGCCGGTATGGCCGATATTCTTGACGCGGTGGCTAGCAAGACAGGCATTGGCGCAAAGGATATCGTCTACCTTGCCAGGGCAATAGGCGGTTTGACAGGTTTGAATTACGCCGGAGCGGATACAGGCGCGGGCGTTGTTGCTGGTCCATGGACCGGAGCAAACTCATTTGCCAATGCTATAGTCGATTGCTATCGCGGTCCTGTTAAACACACCAATGGTGTTTACAATGGTTTAGCCGTTAGGTGTCTCCAGATACTTTCCGCGAACAAAGCGGCCTGTGACTTCTGGACCTCAGGCGGAACGCCGGTTATAGCGCGCGGTGGTTTTAACTCACCGGGCGGTTTTATATCCGACAAGAACTGGGAGCCCTACTCAATTACGCATGCTGAGGCGTTTGATGGCGGAGTTGGTTATCATACGCACGGGCCAAAAGTCCATGTGGTGAACCCTGATATTACGGGAGATCTCGGTGTCAGTGGTGACGAGCACCATCCGTTAACGAGCCAAGCCCTCGATCAATGGGACTATGATTATGATATGCCCAGGTGGCGCGGTTCTTACAAATGGGTAGATCAGAACTTACTCCAGGCAGTTCGCTGGAGCTTAGGTCTGACGCCAATGGATGTCGGAGAATCCTCGTTTAGCGGCACCTACTACAGCCGGGTCACAGGCGCGGCCATAGTCGGACCGTATGGTAACGGCAATGGTGACGACAACTACAAAGCTGAGCTCATCATTAACCACAAGAACTCAGGGTCATACGCGCGACCGAACTCTGGTGGCCAGCAGGCCGTCTACACGTCTAAGGACGCTAGCGGCGAATATCGGTTGGCTCACATGTTTAGTATAGACATCGCGATGGGTGACTCGACCAGGTTTGCTGACATAGTTTTGGCTGAGTCCACATATCTTGAGAGATTTTCCAAGAGAAGTGGAGAAGGCCAGGAGTTTAGCTATCGTCCAGCCGCTTTCGGGCGTCACCCGGTCTATGAGTACACCAATGGTGACGGCTATCCGCGTCACATGTATGACGTGCGCCAGAACAAGGCCATCTATTATGAGTTGGCCAGGTTTATAGCTCACGACAACACATCCGGTGGATATGATGGAACTTCACCTAGCGGACCTGATGATCCAACGGGCGGTTGGGATACCTTGTACGACCGCAACAACAACGTTGCCGCTGACACGGGCAGCATTGAGTCTAATGCAGCTGGTTCAACAGATGAGAAAGCGGCCAACGACGGTGAGTTCGCGGCCTATGACGGCGCGAAGACAGCGCTAGCTGGCTCACTGCCGGCCACATTGACAGCCGGGTACACAGGTGCTCTCAGCGCGTATCAGGTCATGCGTTCGCATGGTTACCTTTATAGCGCCGACGATGTTCCAGCTTACTGGAGACATCACTATTCAGGCGGCGGCGAAGAAATGAGCGGATCTGACCCCTACGCCGTAAGAGCAGGCTACAAGCCATCATTGGCTAGTGGCGGAGACAAGTTGACAGTTTTTAATGTCAAACTTGACAGCCTGGTTGACTTGGCGCCGGGCAGAACAGGCACAGCAGCTGATACGCTTGGTGGTATTGAGACCTATGCCACTAAGGCAGGTGCACCTGGCATAAACGGCACGTTCTACGGCCAGGCTCGTTACATCGCGCCTCTTCAGCAGACGTCAGGATCGGTCCCAGGATCAGCGGGAGATTATCCGTTGCACCTGACCACCTACAAGCTGAATGTGCACACGCAGTCGCGTACGGCGCAGTTGCCGAGACTGCAAGAGATCATTGGTGGTAGTTGGGCTGTTATGCATCCTGACACCGCTGGCCTTTACGGTGTAGTGAACGGCGATAGGGTAGAGATTTCCAGTCGCCAGGGCACTATATATGGTGAGGCCAAAGTAACGCCTAAAGCCCAGAGAGGCTGTGTGCACATCTCTCACAGCCAGGGTCACAGAGCTGGTGTCGAAGACACTGACTTTACCGGCCAACTGGACGGCGGCAACAAGTATAATGACGCCTATGGTAGTTACTTGATCCAAGATGGTTGGACATACAAAGAGAATCGTAGCCTCGATACACACTCGATGGTTGACGATTATCGTAAGAACCTGCCGCCAACCGCGCCGGGCAAGGGTATCCACCCGAACCCGATCATTGAGAACGCTCTACCCGCATCGGGTGTGAGCGCTACCGGTGGACCGACATGCGGTACGAACATGGCCGCATGCGCGATTAGCGGAACGCAGGCCTGGATGGACACTAAAGTCCAAATAAAGAAAGCATAGGGGGTGATGTAAGTGGGAATACAAATCGGTTGGAAAGTAGATTCAAACGCGTGTATGTCATGTCGAGCTTGTGAGCTAGCGTGCAAGACGGAGTTTGGTATACAGGCTGGTCAAGGACGACGCCGCCGGGTCATTGAGAAAACTATCATTGACGCTGGTGACAAAGTGAGAACTTTTTTCCTCTCATTGGCGTGTAACCATTGTGAGAACCCTGCTTGCGTCGCCGCTTGTCCTGATGAGACAAGAGATGCAGCAGGCCACAAAGCGTTATGGAAAGACGAAGATGGTTCATCAAGTAATGGTGTTGTTGGAGTAGTTCATGTTGATCATGACCGCTGCATCGGCTGTCGCCGGTGTGAGTGGGCGTGTCCATATGGCGCTCCTCAGTTTAATCCTGAGAGCGAGAAGATTCACAAATGTGAGCTCTGCTATCAGAGATTTGCCAACACAAACATGCACCCCAGCAAGCAAGTTCCAGCTTGCGTAGCACAATGCCCTGGACAGTCAATCAAGGCTGACTGGGTAAGCACAGATCCAGCAACGACGTATAACTTCACGCCGACGGATAGGGCAGCCATTTTGGCGGCTCCCGATGATACCGGCGCTACGTATACGCCGACTGGCGCAGCAGGTAAAGCCCAGGTTTATGGAAACAGTGGAGTTGCTAAAGTGAACCCCACTGGTGGAGATATGGGCGTTCAGGGACCGTGCTTCGCGGCACCTGGTCCCGGCGCGGTTGCTGGAGATCCAGGAACGTTGCGCGGCACGAAATATGTTGCTGACGCCGCGCTAACTCGACCCGCGTTGAAGATTCGTAACCGGGTCTATGTGAACAGGGATGGGAGTGATGTAGAATGAGAAAATTAGTGCTTATTCTAACCGTTGCTCTCGCTCTAACAATGTTTACCGGGGTAGCCTGGGCTATACAAGATACAACGTATACCGGCTACACACTCGGCGCCGGGGATGAAATTCCTCACGGCGGGTACGACGTAACAACTGACGCATGTCTGCAGTGTCACGATGTACACGAGTCATCTGGTGACTATGTACTCTTGCGGTTTCGCACCGTAACAGACACATGCGGTAGCTGTCACTATCTCTACAAGGCGAGCCCAATGGCTCTACCTGCCAGAGCTGGAAATAATCCTGTTCAGGCCGGTGGCGCTGATCATTCACCGAGAGGGATCAATGGCGAGTACAATAATGCGCCAGCTGATGAGGATAATGATGTGGCCTACTCACCCGGATATGACGGGTTCGTAGCTCCAGCGATAGGTGCTGGCGGCAACGCGGTTGTAGGACCAGGATCACCTTACGCAGCGTATGAGTACGACAGAACCCTCGGCGAATTTCCAGGCGGCGAGCACAATCTGCAGCGTGGAACCGGGAGCACTTGGTCATACAATGACAACCCGGATGTCTACAAAACCTCGGATTATATCCCAGGTGGCAACAGCCGGTTGACGGCCATCAAGAGGGCCGATTATCCAAATACAGAGAACGTGATTAATTTCACCGCGCTTCAGGGTCTATATTGCGCAAGCTGCCATACCCCTCACGGGAACTTTGGTCAGCAGCTCTTTATGACCCCGGTAGGCTCGGCGACACCGACTGTATTGGCTAATTCCAAGATACTCTCCGGCAAGCCAAACCACGTCCGCAAGAACGTACCAGCTATTACGATCGACAATACCTGGGCGTCAGGCGGAGGCAAGTGGTGTGCCGAATGTCACGACAGAAGACTTGAGGGTGCGGTTGATCCGGTAGATGGATCAATACTCCACAATCACCCGGATTTTGCTTGTCTGCAATGTCACGGCAACGCGGTCAACGATACAAGTTCGACTCCGAATGCTGACTTCCCGCATACGGGATATAACGTGAACTTGCTATCGAACAACCCAGATGCTTTGTGCATAACCTGCCACGTACCAGGCAGCTTGCCTTAAGCTAAGTCTAGGGTTAAGAAAGCTAAAAAAGAGCGGCCTTCGGGCCGCTCTTTTTGTTTTCCCTCAATGTCATATCGCGTCCCCGCTGATTGTCGTTCTGCGTTTGACGCGGAATCCAGGTCCCAGACTTTTGCTTTTACAGGAACGATATAACACCTCTTCGCAATATGGTGACACCATACCTATTTATTGAGATGCCGCTGGTCGGAGGATCGTGATGAACACAATAAATAGGTATGGTGTCCCCATATTTCCATGCAAGCAATCGCGTGCCCGCCGCTAAAAGAATAAGAAACAGGTTTAGAACCCGGGGTTTGCGGAGAAATTTAAGGCTATGTTTCGGGGGTTGAACACAACGATAATTCTTATTCTCGCGGCTCTGGCTCTGACGCTCTTTCTGATCGTCGCCTTAGCGCTAGACGCTCCTACTTCCTATGTGTATGAAAAAGCCAAAGCGCAGAAGATACACGGCGGCTACGCTATGAACGGCGATATTTGTGAGCAATGCCATGATATCAATAACTCATCAGGCAACTTTGTGTTGTCACGTTGGCGGACCGTTACCGATATCTGTGGAAGCTGCCATTATCTTTACACGGAAGGCCCGCCAAGATATCGTGATAGATTTAATCCGCCCGGCAACTCAGCCGCTGCCGATGACGGCGAACATAGTCTAAGAAATACCTCTGACGACAACTATCAATCATCAATATTCACAGACCAAAATATTCCATATAAGCTTAAAAAGACCGAGACGGCCGCGCCGGCTGAGGGCGCCGGCACTAGTGTGGGCGCCCCCTCTAGCGCCTATGAATACCGGAGTCCCACGTCGAGATCGCTTGGGGAACACGGGTTGCAGCGTGGCCCCGGTAGATGGCTGTACAGCGACAAGCCCGACAATTTTCAAGGCGCTGATTACGTGCCGGGCGGAACGGCTCGGCTGCGATCTGAAAGCGGGCGTGACTATGCGGGGAATTTCGGTGTCTTGAATTACGCCGCCGCCCCGCGAGATCTGTCCTGCGGCAGCTGCCACATACCTCATGGCGACGCCGGACCCCGGTTGTTTCTACGCTCAGGCGGCTTGCCGTCTGCGGCCACCATATTAGCCATGCCCCGGATTTTGCAGGGCTCGACCGACAAAGAGGGCCGTCGGTTATCGTCTTTAACTATTAATGGTAGCTGGGGAACGGATGGCGGACGCTGGTGTGCTGAATGTCACAATAGATTGTTTGACGACGCTGTTGACCCTGTTGATGGATCAGCGCTGCACAATCACCCCGATTTTGCCTGTCTAACTTGTCACGCTGATGCTGTCAACGACCCGGGCGATCAGCCAAACACTGATTTTCCGCACACGGGATACAACCCTAACCTCCTGGCGTATGATGAAGACTCGCTCTGCGTAACCTGCCACGTGCCCGGCAGTATCCCTTAAATAGGGACAGCGACCATTTATACCAGGGTGTTTGCGTGACGAAGAGGTCAGGATAATTATGGCGGCTTGATCCTCATAATATCACAATATTATAGTTGCCCAGTGTTTGCCCTGGTATTAATGGTCGCTGTCCTTATTGCATGTGTTAAACTTTTCTATTATGAAGGTCATGATGGTCGAACCGTCCGGTCAAGGTAAACTCTCGCAATACGCTTACAATCTGAGTCGAGCGCTGATCGCGTCAGGCAATACGGTGTGTTTGGTGACCGGGCAGGCTGACCGTCTTAAAGAAAAGCCCGATGTCCCAATGGTTCCGCTATTTCCCAAGGGACTCATAGGTCCTCGAACGTACTGGCGGTTTTTCAAGCTCATCCGGAGCGAGAATCCGGATATTGTTCATATTCAGTGGGTCCCGTCGGCGCCGTTTATGGTGGCGGTGGGAGTGATGAGAAGATGGGTCAGGGCGAAAATAATCTGTACAGCTCATAACGTGATGCCCCACGAAGCCAAGTTCTATCATAGCTATTTCTTTTCCCGTTTCTACTCTCGTCTCGACCGAGTTCTGGTCCACTCACAAGTCGACAGGGAAGAAATGCGGGCGCTTACAGGCCTTGCGGACAGAGGTATAGGCGTCGTTCCCGTCCCCAGTCCGATTGGTTGGAAACAAGTGTCGACGAAAGCCCAAGCCCGCGCAGAGCTGGGCTTGGCCGCCGATGATCAGCTCATTCTTTTTTTTGGCTACGTCAGCCGCGAAAAAGGCATAGAAGAAAGTTTGTCGGCCATAGAATTGGTCCGCCGTCAGGTGGCAAAAGCCAAGTTACTGGTTGTAGGCGAGGCCGGAGATGATAGCGTGCGTGAAAAAATCAAATGTACCCCAGGCGTCATAGCCGAGCTTGACTATGTTTCCAACGACAGGGCCGCGACCTATTTTAGCGCTTGCGACATGGTTGTTCTGCCGTACAGAAAAGCGAATCAAAGCCCCATTATCCCCATGGCCTATTCTTTCGGCCGGCCGGTAGTAGCGTCAAATCACCAGATTGAGACGGTTGTTCCCGGTGAAACCGGCTATCTGGTCAAACCGGGTGATCCCCAAGATTTGGCCGAGGGCATCATCGCGGTCTTGGGTGAGAGTTCAAGCCTTCGAGCCTTAAGTGAAGGGGCCGCCGTTTTAGGAGCCGCAACGTATTCCAACGAAGGTGTCGCTAAAGCTAATACTGCTGTCTACAAAGGGCTTTTGAATTACGAATCCGGCGAGGCCTTGACTATCTAGTTCTTAACGCTTTTGAGTTTGTGTTTCTTGTTCTTCTCTTTATCCTGGTCAATTCTCAATTTTAATTGACGCAACGATTCCTTGATCATGTCCTGGTCGACAGTTAGCAAGCCGGTCAGCATCTGTGCGGCCCCCATATAAAAATCCTCGCGTGCGCCTTTTTGCACATTTTCCGAGAACTCCAGCGCCCACAACATCAGGTGTTCTTTCATAAATTTCTTCTGGGTGTTCAGTTTTTTTCTGGCCGCAGTCAGTTTGTTGGCCCGCAAATCTTTACCAATTTCCTTGCAGAGGAGCCCCATAAAGTCCAACTCGAGCGCGATATGGTCGTCCGGCTCGGACTGCAATTTCTCCGGCACAAGATTATGCTTATAATAAGCGCGTCTGACCTCAATTGTTTGCTCTTGAAAGACCAACCTTTTTTCTGACAGATAAACCGACTCATAGGGCGCGGCGACCAGTTTCCCTGGTCCGATGAATAGATTTACGTAGTCTGAGCTGAGCTCAGTGATATTTTCGTCCGATAGGACACCGGGGTTTTTCAGGTAGAGATATATCGTCTCAATGCCCTGCTTGATTTGTTTATTTTCCTCTTTAGCTATGAATATTTCCAGAAGATTTTCCGTGATCAGAAGTTCCAGGAATTCTTTGGTTGCCTCTTCAATAAAGACTCTCTTTAAGAAAGAGTAAGCGAACAGGCGGCGGTCGACCAAGTCTATTAGTTTCTTTTTGGCTATCGGCTTTTCTTTGCTTTGTTTCAGCATTCTTGGCTTCCTTCCACCATATCAACCTGCACCTTAATGAGAGATAGTATAACACAGACGTTGAGACGTGTCCTGACTTTTGGAGAAGTTTCCGGATGTGAATAGAGCTCTGGCCTGTGACTGAATTCACAGGTAGCCCACTAGCCCACTGTACTAATTGACAGCCGAAAAAGAATCACTTTTAGTCTTGCCGAAAACGCCTTTTGCCGCTATTATTGTCATAAAGGTAGTAGGTGAATCCTCTTTCTGAGATTTTGGGAAAAACGCGTTAAAAGCGTTTCGACGATTTTTATTCTGATCATCATCACAGGGGCTATATATTTAACCATGCCCGCTTATGCCGCCGAAGTTCCTATTGGCTCAGACCCCGGGGTGCAACAGGACAGACCGAGAATCAATGGGGATAAAGTTGTCTGGCTCGAAGACGGAATCGTCGGCTATCCTGGAGACGTTGTCTTCTATGATCTGACCCTGGCGGCCAGAACGCAGGTTACCACATCTGGTAATGCCAATGTGCCTTCAGTATATGGCGACTCGGTTTTCTGGGAGGACCATCGAAAGCCCTCCGGTTGGTATCCCGATACAGACATCTATAGCTATTACGTTCCTTCATCTTCTGAAACAGTAGTTTCCGATCGGATAACAACCCAATACTCAACTGATGCCTGGGGCACGAAAGTGGTCTGGTATGAGTTTGTTGACAATTTGACCAGGTGGGACATTTTCATCAAAGACACATCAACCGGGGTCGAGACGCAGCTGAACATGCTTGGCAATCAGTATAAACCCAGGATTTACGGGGACAAAGTTGTTTTTGAAGACGACTCCAACGGCAAAAGCGACATAATAATGTATGACACATCTACTTCAGTCCTGACCCCTGTAACCAACCTCAGCGGTTCTTATCAGTATGAGCCGGATATCAGCCAAGACAAAGTTGTCTTTTCCGATACCAGAAATGGCAACAAAGACATATACTTCTATGACATTAACAGCCCGACGCTGAACGGGACACGGATAACAACACAAACGGCTGATCAGTTTGCGCCGGCTGTCAGTAGCGGCACAGCTGTCTGGGTCGATACCCGGGCCGGCAACCAAGACATCTATGGTTATGATTTTAGCTCTGGTTCGGTTTTTCCAATCGATACCAATGGGTTCGCTCAGAATCAGCCGGATATAGATGGGAGTCGGGTGGTCTGGGCCGACTATCGTGGCGGGCCTGACGGGCGTATTTACACAAAGACTATTACAAAACCCGGCACGCCCAGCGTTACTGATGACGGCGTCTGGACAGCTTCGACGACATCGCTGAGCGCGAGCTGGGATGCACAACCCGATATTGTCGATTATCAATACTCAATTGGCACAAGCCCCGGGGCTACGGATGTTACGGGCTGGACATCAGTCGGAGTAAACACGGACATGAATAAGACCGGGTTGACGCTGGCTGACGGACAGACATACTATATCAATGTAATAGCACAAAACTCGGGCGGTTTTTGGAGCGGTATCGGTTCATCTGACGGGATTTTGGTTGACGCGCAAGCGCCAACCGACCCCGCGATCACGGGTTCGGCTCCTGCGATCGGCACAAAGACTAACGATAATACGATCTACATATCCTGGGCCGGCGCCACCGATACTGTCAGCGGCGTTGACGGTTTTTCCATCGAGTGGAGCCGGAGCTCGACTACAACACCCGACGCGGTCAAAGACATAGAGGAAAGCCAGACATCAACAACCAGCGCCCCTCTCGTTCCCGACGGCAGCTGGTGGTTTCACCTTCGAACCGGCGACAACGCCGGCAACTGGACATCAACCGTGCATTACGGGCCATTTCAAATTGACACGAGCGCGCCGCTGACAACGCTTGAATCTACACCGACCGTGGCCGATGGAGCCAATGGTTGGTTTAAAACAGTTCCGCAAATCACCTTAAGCGCTGATGAATCGGCGACCACCTACTACGCGATCGGAGCCGGAGCCGACCAGGAATACAGCGGGCCATTCGCCGCGCCCGAGGGCGATAATCTCATAACTTACTATTCAGTAGACACCGCCGGCAACACTGAGACGCCGGCTAATACGACCACTGTCAAAGTAGATACCGGTGGCCCAACTGATCCAACGTTAAGCAGCTCCAGTCATACAACAGGGACACCTTCGCCAACGAATATTGTAGAAATTGATTTAACCAACGCTACTGATTCGGCCTCGGGCGTTGACGGCTTCTCGGTTTCGTGGTCAAAAGACACTACGGCTCTGCCGGACACAACCAAAGATATGGAAGAGACGGACATATCAACTACGAGCGCTCCGCTTGACGGCGGCAATTGGTGGTTTAACTTGCGCACAGTCGACAACGCCGGCAATTGGACGTCAACAGTACATTTGGGTCCTTTTGCGATAATTGACATCGTGGAACCGACAACCGCAATCGATGTAACCGGCACGGTCGGTAACAACGGTTGGTTTATCGGTGCCACAACCATTATCTTAACGCCAGACGAGACGGCGACCACCTATTACTCGATAAACGGCAGCTTGGATACAACCTATGTGGACGGCGGCTTTTTGGCGCCTGAGGGCGACAATCTCGTTTCTTATTATTCAGTCGATTCCGCGGGCAACACCGAAACACCTGAGAATACCGCTACCGTTAAAGTTGATCCTGATAGCCCTTTTGACCCGATTCTCTCCAGCATTCACACACCGGGTACCTGGTCAAACGACAACACGGTTGAAGTAACCTGGCCGGCGGTTGGGGCCCCCGGCGGCGCCACAGATACAATTTCAGGTGTCGACGGCTACTCGGTTCTTTGGGATCAGTCTCCGTCGACGGTACCGGACACAGCGCAAGACCAGGGAGAAGACGCACTCAGTTCAACCAGCTCCGCGCTGGGCGATGGCGTCGATCACTACTTTCATTTGCGCACAGTCGACAACGCCGGCAATTGGACATCAACGAGACATATTGGGCCGTTTAAGATAGACACCAAAGCGCCGACAGCAAAACAAGTCACCTCTCCGCGGGTATCAACGAGGGAACGCAAGACAACAAGCTTCAAAGTCAGCTGGTCGGCGACTGACCTGTCACCAACATCCGGGATAAAAACTTATGATGTGCAATACAAGATCGGCAGAAAAGGTTCATGGAAAAACTGGAAAACAGGTACAACAGCCAAATCAGCTACGTTCAAAGGCAGAGCCGGCAATACCTACTACATCAGAGTTAGGGCAACCGACAATGCTGGAAATGTGGGCAAATACTCAAAAGACAAGTGGACTGTAGTTCCATACGACAACAGCCAACAGATAAAATCTCGGTCGGGCTTTGGCAAGAATGAGAAGAAATCAAAATCTAGGTATTACAAGAATACTCTCAGGTATTCAGTGCATGCCGGAGATACGATTGTTTACCGCTTTACAGGCAATAAAGTTTACCTGATAGCCACTAAAGCTAAGAAACGAAACAAGGCCAAGATATATATAGATGGGAAATACAAAAGAACTATCAACACATATTCGTCTAAGTCGAAATATCGCCAGGAAGTCTACTACTTCACTTTCAGCAAAGTCGGAACGCATAATCTTAAAATCGTAAATGTCGGCAACAAAGACAGGCTTGATCTTGATGGGCTCGGGGTTAGAAGATAGTCAAGAGTCAAGAGGGCAAACAGGCAAGGGGTACGGAGAGTGAAGAAGGAAGAGGCGAGGGAAGGTTTTTTTGGTAAACGTTGTTGATGTTGACGCGCCGGCTATTGCGAAATGACTTTAATAACTCATGTCTATATGCTAAACTAGCTGGCACAAGTTGGACGAAGGGGGTAATAAAGTGTTAGGTCTGGGAATACCCGAACTAATGGTTATATTAGTAATCGCGCTGTTGATTTTCGGCCCGAAGAGATTGCCGGAGGTCGGCCAAAATCTTGGTAAAGCTATCCGTGAATTTAAAAAGGGCGCTGATTCCATCAAAAGTGAAATTGAGAATTCCACCGGTCTTGATGAGAAGAGCCGCAAGGATTTAGCGGATTCCTTAACGATGAAAGATATTCGGGATGATATCAAGGGTGTCGGCAAGGAGATCACCGGAGCTGTCTCGTTGAAAGAGCCGAAGAAAGAAGAAGACAAGGCAACGGCTGCGGTTGATAAGCCAAAGCAGGAGTCAAAGAAGGAAGAAGTTAAATCCTAAGTCCCATTATCTCTATCGTCGGAAAATCCGACTACGGAAAGACGACTCTAATCGAAAAGCTCATACCCGAGTTGAACAAGCGAGGGTATAAAGTCGGAACAATCAAACACGACGCGCACAAATTTGACATTGATCATCCCGGAAAAGATAGTTGGCGCCACAAGCAGGCCGGCGCTGCCACTTCTGTCATCTCTTCACCTGCAAAGGCAGCCGTAGTCAAGAGTGTTTCAAAGGAAATGACTCTTGATGAGATAGCGGCGGCTTTTCTAACCGATGTTGACATTATCTTAACTGAAGGCTTCAAGAAAGAGGCTAAGCCTAAGGTAGAGGTTATGGCCAACGAGGATGATGAGCTGATCAGTCCGAGGGAGGAAGTCATCCTGGTGGCTGCGGATCATGAGCCTGATCTTGGATTACCAACCGCTAAACGCGACGATGTCACAGCGATTGTCGATGCCATTGAGGACAAGTTTCTAAAAGGGCGAAGCGGGATTCCGGGAGTTCAGTTGATCGTCGATGGCCGGCCTGTTGCTTTAAATGGGATAATGAAAACAATGGTCGCCAGTGTCACCAAGGGGCTGATTTCCAGCCTAAAAGGCGTCGATAATCCCGATGACGTTGAGATCCACCTCACGAATCAAAGATAGAGCGACTTTCCCCTCAAACTTCGCACCAGTTTAAATGACAGAAATATCTTAAGTTGGAAATAAACAAAAGAGTCGGCTTTTGCGCGCGAAGGTGAGAAAGCGAGAATATGCCGGGCAAAAAGACAGCCCTCATTTGCGGTATCTCAGGCCAGGATGGGTCATATCTGGCGCGTTTTTTGTTGGCCAAGGGATACGAAATTTACGGTACGTCGCGGAACGCGGGCCAGATTTCTCACAACCTTAAGAGCTTGGGTGTTGCCGGGAAGGTCAAGGTCATCACGGCTGATTTATCCGACTACGGCCAGGTCCGGCAGATAATTGAGACAATCAGCGTTGATGAAATCTACAATCTGGCCGGACAAAGCTCGGTCGGTCTCTCTTTTGTGGAGCCCCGTGAAACATTTGAAAGTATAGCAGTGGTTACGCTCAATCTCCTGGAAGCCGCGCGTGTGACTTCCATGAAAACGAGGCTTTTTATCGCTGGGTCGGGGGAGTGCTTCGGAGATACATCAGGTGCACTGGCCGGTGAAAAACGGGTGTTTCAACCTAAAAACCCCTATGGTTCAGCCAAGGCCGCGGCTTTTTGGGAGGTCGCGGGTTATCGCGCCGCTTATAACTCATTCGCCTGCACGGGTATTCTTTTCAATCACGAATCTCCCTTGCGGCCTCCTCGTTTTGTGACCCGCAAAATAACAACCGCTGCCAGTCGGATTGCCGCGGGAAAAAAGGAGAGTTTAACGCTTGGCGATATTTCAATCCGCAGAGATTGGGGCTGGGCTCCGGAGTATGTTGAGGCCATGTGGCTAATGTTGCAGAGAGACAAGCCGGATGACTATATTCTCTGTACCGGTGAGCTTCACAGCTTGGAGGAGTTTGTAAGGGTCGCTTTTGAGGTCGTCGGTCTCAACTGGCACGACCATGTTGTTGTCGATCAAAAGCTGTTTCGACCGACTGATTTGCCTCAAAACTACGGTGACCCCACCAAGGCCAAGGTGGAACTGGGCTGGAGCGCGCGGTCCAAGATGCCGGATGTCGTCAAGATGATGATGAAACAGCCTGATCAGCGCGCTGCATAAGCGATAACCTTGGAATAAATACGGGGACACCATGCCTATTTATTTGAATGGGCAATAAATAGGCATGGTGTCCCCGTATTTACGTATTTAAGTGAGAACCTGAGCCGGATTTTCCCGCACCAGCTTTTGCGCGTTCCGGACCCCGGTATACTTAGCCGCCAGGGCGACGGCGTTCTTGAAATTGGGCCCCCGGTTTCCGGCTTCGTGAGAGTCAGAGGCGATTACGTTCACCCAACCCTTGGCGAGTAGTTGAAAAGCACAGTCTTGGCTGGCCTGTCCCAGGTAGCCTGTTACGCTGGTCGAATTGATCTGGGTCCAACAGCCGGAATCAATAAAAGGCCGCAATAGATCGGGGTTGTCCTGGATACGGTTGTTTCTCTCAGGGTGGGCCAGGACGGGAACAAGGCCCAATAACTGGATCTCAAAGATAAGCTCGCGCGTGAACGCCGGTATAATGTCAAACGGTATCTCTATGAGGACATATTTGCCGCCCGCCAGTGTCGGAATCTCCTTAGCTTTTAGCCCTTCGATGATCGTTGGGTCCACTTTTACTTCAGCGCCCAAGTGGATCTCCAGCGGGATGTTTTCACCAGCCAAGGCCTCTTTGAGGTGTCTTAGGGCTTTTTGGCAAGCGCTCAGGGAGAATGGGAATAAATCAAGGTTCAGATGGGGTGTCGCGACAACATCAGTAAGCCCGTTGGCGACAGCTTCTTTGGCCAAAGCTATGCTATCGTCAACTGTGGCCGGACCGTCATCGACACCGGGCAAGATATGGCTATGGATATCCACGTAACCACAATGATCAAATTCAAAATCATCGGTCACTTGTCCCTTGCGGCCAAACTTAAGCATTCAACCTCGATGTCAGAGTTTTCGCGGGTTGATATCTTGCCGTCTACATGCTATCTTATTGTAGAATTCAAGACAAGAAATTGTCTGGAATGTGGGATGTTGTTGAAAACAAGTTGGACCACTAAAATATTTATATTACTGCTAATCGCCGTCGCTCTGACGGTCATTTTTATTGGTACCGCCACAGCCGCACGGTCACAAAATGATAGCTATCCGTTAATTAAAGCAAAGGCCCCTCCTTTTGCCAGTCACGCTTCGATTTCGACCCGATTCTTGGTGAGATGGTCACCCAAGGCGGTCCTCAATAATCAGCAGGTTACGAGATTTCATGTGCTTTACCGTCAGCAGTTTGACAGGAAATGGCAAGTACTTCCAAGCCTAGGCTCGGAAGTGACGACGGCCCGACGAGCTTCATTTGTTGGGAAACGGGGTGAGACGTATGTTTTTAGGATCGCAGGCGAAGACGCGAAAGGTCATATTGGCGCTCCGACAATCGTAAAAACTATTGTTCCTCTCGACGATAATGCGGACAGGTACAAGAAATATCGGGGCGCGTGGGTGACGTCGCGTACCAGACGGTATTTTCAAAGAACTGAACATCAAAGCAAGAGACCCGGGGATGTGTTTACATATAAGTTCGACGGGCGGCGAGTTTTTCTCATCGGCTCAAAAGGGCCAAAAAGGGGACAGGCGAAAATTTTTATTGACGGAGTCTCTTATGGCACAGTTGATTTTAAGGCTCGGACTTACCGAACCAGAAAACTCCTGTGGCGATCACCGTCGTTAAAACCGGTCAGCTCAATCAGGCAGCACAAATTGAAAGTTGTGGTAGTGGGAACACGCGGCCGACCTCGTATAGGAATTGATGCGGTCGCGCGGACCAAATAGTCTCGCGTCCTCCAATCACCCCAGCGATCATCTCAGTACAGATCGCTCCGGTCTATTCAGGCTGTTCGGGAAGGTAAGGACAGTCGCTGGATGTGTCGTGGCGGCGTTTCTGATGATAGTGCTGTTTTCCCAGTCGGCCGCGGGCGTTGCTGCCCCGGCGGATCAAAATACCGAGCTAATTGTAAAGACGCGTGACGGCGTCAGCCCGGCTAAACTAGAAGCTCTAACCCGTAGCGGGGCGATAACTGTGAAGTCCAAGAGTTCTGATAGCCGCTATAAACTTCTGCGCGTCGAGTCACCATCGCAGCTCGCTGTTCTCAAGGAAGAACTGGAGTCGGATGAGCGAGTCATTTATGTTGAGCCAAACCATACGGCCCGCGCGCTATTCAATCCAAATGATACTTATTACCGACGGGGTTGGCAGTGGAATTTCGCCCAAGTCAATGCCTCAAAGGCGTGGGACACGAGCATGAAGGCGGGGCGCGGTACGATTGTCGCGATTTTGGATACCGGTCTAGCTTATGAAAACTATGGAATTTATCACCAAATTCCGGATTTCGCGTCCACCAATTTCGTGCCCGGTTATGATTTCGTCAACAGTGATAGCCATGCGAATGATGATAATGGACACGGCTCACATGTCGGCGGTGTTGTCGCACAATCAACCAACAATGGATATGGAACGGCCGGTCTGGCTTTCAACGCCAAGCTGATGCCGGTCAAAGTCCTGGATGAATTTGGCATAGGCAATGCTTTTGATATTGCTCAGGGAATTAGATGGGCCGCGGACAACGGGGCCGAAGTGATAAATTTAAGCTTGGCGACAAGCGGACGTTCCCAGACAGTTGAAGACGCGGTCAATTACGCGCGAAAACGAAAAAACGTGACGATTGTAGCGGCCTCGGGCAACAATGGGGTTGATCGGCTTAGTTACCCGGCAGGCTATGCTTCGGTGATTAGCGTCGGAGCGACGACCAAGAAGAAGGTGCTGGCTGATTATTCACAGTATGGCAAGGGGCTGGATATTGTCGCGCCAGGTGGCGATTCCCAAGCCGGAATTTTGCAGGAGTCTATAGTAATGGATCCGGTCGATCCGACTCGCCATGGTTTCTACTGGATGTGGGGAACTTCGGTTGCCGCCCCTCATGTTTCCGCAGCCGCCGCTATGTTAATTTCAAAAGGTGTAACCGGGCCAAGCGATATCCTTCAGGTCTTGACCCAAACGGCGCAGGATCTGGGACCGACCGGCTATGATAATAAATATGGTCACGGTCTGCTTGATGTCTTGGCCGCCTTGAGATACCGCCCGATCTCGACGACCTGGTATTTTGCGCAAGGCAGAACGGCGAACAAGTTTAACACCAGGATATTAATTCTGAATCCCTCAGGCAAGTATGCCAAGATCAGGGCGACATTTAGCAAGCCAAACGGGCTGACCGTTGTCAAGAGATATAATATCCGGGGCCACCGTCGGCTTAGTATTCATATTAATTCGATTACTCCTCTGCGATCAACGAGCGTCTCGACTAAAATTGAGTCGATCAACGGTGTTGGCGTAGTCGCAGAGCGATCAACAAAGTTCGCATATCATGGTAAAGCCGGCGCGCATTCGACCATCGGCGCTCCTTCCGTTTCGCGTTCATGGCATTTTGCTTACGGCAACGCTAAAAGTAATTTCGAGACTATCTTTTTTGTATACAATCCATCCGGCCGGACAGCCACATTCCGGGCGGTCTTTACTGGAAAAAACGGAAGCCGTGTTACGCGGTTGTATAGTGTAGGCGCCAGTAGCCGGAAGCGGATAGCGGCCAAGAATATCAAGGCTCTAAGGGGACGGGAATTCTCTACAAAGATAGAGTCACTCAACGGTATTGGTTTGGTAGCTGAAAGAGCCACTTATTTTAAATTCAAGGGCCGGGAGGGAGGCCATAGTACGATTGGCGCCACCTCTCCTTCAAAGCGCTGGCTTTTTGCCGCCGGAGCGACAGAGGGAGGGTTATCGACTCAGATATTCATTCACAATCCTGAAGGCGGAAAAACCTCGGTGCGGGCTGAGTTTTTCACGGGGAACGGGAGAAAAACGACGCGCCGCTTCACGATCGGCAATCGCCGGCAACTTTCGATTATGGTCGATGGGTTAAAGGGCCTTAAGGATTCAAAAGATTTGTCGATAAAACTTCAAACCAGTCGTGCTGTCGTTGCCGAAAGGGTCGCGTATTTTCGTGATGCCCGGGCCAACGGCGGGTACGCAGGTATCGGTGCGAAGAAGGCGAGCGCTAATTGGTATATCGCCGGGGGGCAAACTGGAGGACGTGATGATCTGTGGATATACATTCTTAACCCTGGATCCAAGCTCGCTAAAGTTACAGCCCAATTTATGAAACCAAACGGCACAGTTGTCACCAGGAAATTCTTAGTTCCCGGCCAGAGCCGGAAGAATGTATCGGTAGGCGCCATCAAGGGCCTAAGGAATACCGCGGTCTCCACAGTTCTTACGGCCGCCGATAACGTGCCCGTGGTCGTTGGACGAGTCGGGCGTTTTTACAACGGAACCGGCGGCGGTGAAGGGTCCATCGGCTATAGTCGGTAAGCAAGTGTTTCCACTACAAACATGAAATCGTTCTTCAACTTGTCCAAATAGAGGAACTACTTTGTACGACTTTTCAAGCATCTATTACTGCTCAATATACGCTTTGTAAAAAACACTGCAATTTATATGCCTAATTCTTGTCTCCTAAGGGTATAAAGCTGTCGAGCTGCGCCAAGCATTGTTAACCGGTCAGCCATCGCTACCGCGCTTCAACAGTCGCGAAAGGACGCGCAATGAGATATTGGGGAAAAAGGGTTTGATAACTAGGTTTATGAGGCTCGTGCCGGCCATTATCCTCGCATTGGTGGTTGTTGGCGTCCCGGGTGCGAGTGTTAACGCTCAACCCGGCCCCCAACCTGAAAAAGAAAAGAATGGCGCTGTTGCCGGTGAATTAATTGTTAAGTTCAAGACAGATACTGGTCAGACGCAAACACAACATTTCGCGGCCGGCTCCGGCGGCCGGATTGTGAAAAAGCTTCTAAATCCTCGCACGTGGTTGCTGAAATTCGATAAGAAAGAAGACATCTCCCAACTGGTCTCTCGGCTCAAAGAAGACCCAAATGTGGTTTACGCTGAACCTAACGGTTATGTAAAAGCCATGTTTACACCTAATGATCGGTACTATAGGAGACAATGGAATTTTCGGCAGCTAAACATGTCCAAGGCTTGGGGACGGACTAAAGGCAAGGGTTCAGTTGTGGCTGTCGTCGATACTGGAGTGGCATATGAAAATCGCACCGAGGGCGCGACTAGGTATCGGCTCATTTCAGATCTGTCCCAGACCCGGTTTGTTCCGGGCTATGATTTTGTCAACAATGATCGTCACCCTAATGATGACAATCAACACGGCACTCATGTGGCCGGTACGATCGCGCAGTCGACAAATAATCGGATAGGTGTCGCCGGTATTGCGTTTGAGGCGTCGATAATGCCGGTCAAGGTCTTGGACTCCGCCGGCTTCGGAACTTTCGATGACGTTGCCGACGGGATTCGATGGGCCGCCAACAACGGCGCTCATGTAATTAATCTGAGCTTGGGTTCTTCGAGCCCGTCAAACGCGATGCGGGACGCTATTTCTCACGCACGCAAGCGCAAGAATGTTGTTGTCGTGGCGGCGGCCGGCAACAGCGGAACAAGTCGTCTCGCGTATCCGGCTGCTTATTCGACGGTTATGTCGGTGGCCGCTACTGACTATAACAAATCTCTAACATGGTATTCACAGCATGGTGACGGGCTGGATATTTCGGCCCCGGGCGGGGACACGTCTTCGGACAGGAACAATGATGGCTTGGTAGACGGTATTTTGCAGCAGACTATTTATGAAGGTAATCCCGGCAAACAAGGGTATTTCTACTTTCAGGGGACTTCAATGGCGGCTCCGCATGTCTCTGGTGTGGCGGCCTTGGTTCGCTCCAGTGGGCGTCGGAAAGCTTCCGCGATTATCAACACGATACAGAGGAGCGCCACCGATCTGGGCGCGCCTGGATACGATACCCGATATGGTCATGGCCTGGTCAACGCTTATCGGGCTACCAAGTATCTCAAGTTGGTCACGCCGAGAATTCTGAGACCTCGCAAGAACGCGACGCTACGGCGCGGCCGGGTCACAATAATAAAGTGGCACAGGAGGCGCGCGAAGAAACTCCGTTACCATCTTTCATACTCACGCAATGCTACCGCCAGGGGCACATTTCGGGACAGATATGAAAAGGGCCGACTGGCTTCGGCCTATATGAACATGGGAAACGTTAAATGGAAGCTGACGACCGCGGCTAAGGTGGACGGGTCACATTCGGTGAGGTCCGGTAGGATTTCGAATTCTCAAAGCTCCCAAATCGGGATCACCAAAGGATTTGAGTCAGCATCGACTATCACTTTCTATTACAAGGTCAGCTCGGAACAGGGTTATGATTATTTTGATTTCTATATCGACAGTGCGCGGAAAATCCACTCCTCGGGAAATATGGGGTGGCGAGGCGCGTCGTTTGCGGTGAGCAAGGGCACGCATACCTTTCTGTGGTCATACGCGAAAGACTATTCGGTTAAATCGGGATCTGACGCCGTATTTATTGATGACGTCAGAATGCCAAAAATTAGCAAGGCGAAGTGGCGGAAGATAAAAAAGACTACAAGAACAGGCGCCCGTTATTATCGCTGGAAAGCGCCGAATGCGGTGGGAGCAGACTTTAAGATCAGGATAAGACCATATTATGGTTCATACGGGAATTGGGGCAATAGTCCCGGAACTTTCAATATCAATTAGTAACTAGGGGACGTTGGTTGCGTTTGTTGCGGCTAGACAATTTTGGGAGGTAGAAGAGCAGGTTGTTGGGGTTAATTTCAACTACGGAAGTTGCGCGGTTTTTGCTGGCCGCAACAAACGCAACCAACGTCCCCCAGGTAATGTCTAAAAGATGCGTGCTCTTGGTTTAACGTCCGGCGGCGTCTTGCCGATAGAGAATAAGAGGCAATGAAGGAAGTAAGCGCTGCTCGATCAGGGCAAGGTTGGTTGTTTTGCTTGAGCGTATAGACTATATTGGCTATGCAAGCCTAGAGATTTTGGCCTCGTAATTGATACTTTAGTTCTACAGGTATTGAGTGAAGCAAGCCTTCAAGAGGTTTTCAAAGTGTTTTTAAAACATCTGATAACGATCGCACTTTTCACAGGGTTACTGCTTGTAGCTCTTCCGGCAGGGGCTCGGGCCGGTTCTGGTCTGGTTGTAATTGATCCGGGTCATGGCGGCGGCGACGCCGGAGCGGTCGGCCCCACTGGTTTTGCTGAAAAGACAGCCAACCTGGATATCGGTCTCAGAATCAAGACATTGCTTCGCGGCAGCGGCCATCCGGTCAAACTAACCCGTTCAACTGATATATCGCCAAATACTCCGCCACGAGACCTCACTGGTGACGGCCGAATAAATGTCTCCGACGACCTCCAGGCGCGGGTCAATATCGCCAATAACGCTAGAGCTCAAGCTTTTGTCTCAATTCACAATAATGCCGGACCATCGTCGGCCAAAGGAACCGAGACTTATTATTGGACCGCGTCCGCCTCGAACAATCAAAGTCAGCGGTTGGCGAACCTGATACAAAAGGAGCTGGTGGCTGAGATAGGACGTTCGAATCGTGGTGTTAAAGGTGCGAATTTCTATGTTTTAAGAAGAACAAACATGCCGGCGGCTTTGGTCGAAGGCGCTTTTATCAGCAATCCGACTGAAGAGGGTCTGTTAAAAACACCGGCTTTTCGACAAAAAATTGCCGCCGCTGTATACAGGGGTATAGTCAAATTTCTGGGGCCGCCGAGACGGGAACCTAAGACAAAAACTCTAAGAATCAAACCAAATAGACGGGTATCTCTGGATATAAATAAATACTTCTATGAAAAAGGCGTGAGCCAGCGCGTGGTCTCCAATCTTCAGGTTGTCGCCGAGCGGTCTATGTATTTTAGATTCTCAAAGACGAACGGAGGCTCGGTAACATTAGGGGCACGACGAGGTAACCGCGTCTGGCATTTCGCGGAGGGTTTCACCGGTTCGGGATTTGACACCTGGCTTGTTCTGACCAATATGCGGTCAAAAGGTACCGTCGCCAATATCACCTATATGACATCGAACGGCATTGCTAAGCGCAGGAGGGTCAGGCTTAGCCCGGGGAGCCGAGCGAGTGTTCATGTCAACAACGACATGCGTCAGAAGTCCTTCTCCATCAAAGTATCGGCCCGTCTTCCGATATTGGTTGAGCGATCGATATATTTTAACAGAGGGGGTATGAGCGGAGGTCATTCATCGTTTGGAGTCCCGAAGACGGCGTCAAAATGGCTCTTTGCCGGTGGCTATCAGGTCGCCAAACAAGACACTTGGTTACTCTTGTCCAACCCAAATCGAGCCACAGCGCGTGTAAAGATAAAATATATCCCCGACACGGGCGCGCCCGAGGTCGAACAGCAAATAAGGTTGGCGCCTCAAAGCCGGCAATCCATCTACGTCAACGGCCAGACAAACGGGGTACCCGCTTCAATAATAATACGGGGAAGCAGAGGGATCGTGGCCGAGCGGTCTATTTACTTTCAGGATAATCAAATTAGTGGTGTTCTTAATGGTTTTGGCGTCAATCGAACGGCGAAAAAGTGGTTTTTTGCTGAAGGAAATACAAACAAAGGATACACTGAACAACTAATGTTGAGGAATTTTAGTGACAAACCGGCGAAAGTCAAGATAGACTATTTGTTAGCGGGCGGTCGCAGAATAACCAGGAATCGAGTTATCGAGCCCAGAACATCTCAGACCGTGAATGTAAACAGCTCTAAGGAGGCTGGAAGGAGAAAGAGGGTTGCGACGCGTATGAAATCTAATCAACCGATCGTCGCCGAAAGGTCAGTCTACTTCAACCTTTCAGGTCGCCAAGGCGGCCACAGTGCAGTCGGCTCTAAAACAAAGTCGAAGAGGTGGTTTTTTGCCGAAGGGTTTACGGGCGCCGGTTTTCAGACAAAGCTAATTATTTCTAATCCAAATAGTCGTACAGCCAAAGTAAAGGTCTATTTTTACAAATGAGGTGGGCCAACTTGCCGTTATCAATGTCATTGAGCGGGCGTCCGGCACCACGCCGACTCACACGGTGGTTGGTCGCATTCGCGCTGCTGCTGACAGTCTTTACCTTAGCGCCCCTGCAGCGCGCGCTTGCTCAAGAAGTATATACTTTTCGGGGGCGCGGCACCGCTCACGGCGTCGGATTGGACATGTCCGGAGTTGAGGCCCTAGCGGGAAACGGGGTCGGCTACCGGGAAATACTAAAGACCTATTATACCGGGGTAAACATCAAAGGAGGGCGTGAGGGCGAGACTCTTCGCGTCGGCATCTTAAACGGCAGTGAACTGCAATTCACAGCTGACAGCTCTTATCGGGTCTACCCAAACAACACCGGCGCGGGCGCGGCAGTAGCGCGTGATGTGATCACTCATGTCACTTATGCCAACGGTCAATATGTTACGCGCATTGACGGCGTGGGAACCTGGAAGTCAAACGGTTTTACCCAGTTGGTGCCGTCTTCCGGCGGCCACATAAAAATTCTAAACAATAATCGGAGATATCGCGGTCATATGGAGGCGCGAAGATCGTCTACAGGTCTTCTGTGGGCTATCAATGTAATTAACATTGAAGATTACCTTAATGGGATAGCGGAGGAGCCGAATTCGTGGCCAAAGGAAGGCCAGCGGACTCTGGCAGTCGCGGCCCGGACATATGTCCTTAACAAGAAGCTCTACGGCACCAGCTGGGATGCGCAGAACTTCGACATCGACGCTACGATGGGCAGTCAATACTACCTCGGTTTTGACGCGGAGAGATCCAACTTAGTCACGGCTGTGCGGGACACCAGGGGCCAGGTGGTTAAGTACGCGGGCAAGGTGATTGTCGCCGCTTATCACGGCAACAGCGGTGGACATACCGAGAGCCTGCATAATGTTTGGGGCGGCAGCGCGTCGACTTATCCTTATCTAAAAGGAGTACCGTCTCCCTGGGGACGCGTCTATCGTTGGGGCCCTAAGACTTTTTCACGCAGCCAACTGCAAGATATTTTTAATAGCCGGAGCGAGAGTTACATCGGCACCTTATACAGTATTGATTTGAGCAATCGAACCGCTAGCGGGCGTGTCAAGAAAGTCCGGCTTATCGGGAGTGCCGGAACAAAAGAGATCTGGGGTTTTAGCCAATTCGCAGCTTGGTTGGGTTTTCGGAGCTCTCTAATAGAGATGACGCGCGACAACTGGGACGAATTCATCTTATTGACGAATCCCGGCCCAAAGGCGGCGAAAGTGAGGCTGACTTTTTTGACCGCGAACGGCCGGAAAAAATTAGTAAAAAGAAGAGTAATCGCTCGTTCAAGGAAGACGGTCGCGGTCGACGGATTGATTAAAGTCGGGCCGTCGGCGCTGAAAATCAGCTCGGACAATCCGGTAGTTGCCGAGCGATCCACGTATTTTCGTCACGCCAACAGCGGCGGCGGCCACAGTACGATCGGGGCCAGGCGGCCATCGAGACGTTGGTTTTTTGCTGAAGGACGGACTGGTAAAAATATTGATACCTGGCTTATGATCGAGAATCCGCGCACTGCCCCGGTAAGGGTCACAGCTGTTTTTATGCCGGGCAAAGGCAAGAGAGTCATTAAGAGAATTAAGGTCGACGGGAGCTCCAGAAAAGCCGTGCGGGTCAAAAGTATCCGGGGACTGAAGTCCGCGGCCACTCCTGTGGTTGTAAAATCACCCAAACCCATCATGGTTGAACGGTCCACCTATTTCAGATTCACCAAGCGAGTCGGCGGGTTCAATAGCATCGGGGCCTCAAGGCTCTCCAAGAACTGGTATTTCGCCGAGGGTTTTACCGGTCGCGGTTTTGAGAACCGGTTGTTGGTTTTTAATCCTAAGAAAAATTCGACAAAATTTAAAGTGACGCTGAGTAAGAGCAATGGGTCGCAAGTATCGCGGACATATAAGCTCGGTTCCCGGCGACGCCGGGAGATCATTTTAAATTCAATTGTCTCAGGGGCTGAATTTGGGATAAAAGTTCACGCTCCGACCAAGGTTGTAGCGGAGCGCACCATCTATTTTAACGGCGATGGCCGCTCAGGCGCCCACAGCACAGTTGGTTCACCGAGACTTTATAAGAGGTGGTTTTTCGCGGAGAGCGGCAGCGGTTCGCGAATCGCCGAGTTCCTAACACTTCACAACCCTGAATCCCGGCGGGCCACGGTAACCTTGACATTCTTTCCCGAGGGATCGAGTGCGACGACCAAAAAGGTTTACAAGATAAACGCGAAAAGCCGAAAAACCATTTCTACGGCAAGTGCAAGCGGACTGGGAACCGGCAAGGCGTTCGGTATGGAGGTCAGCGCCAGTAGACGCATCGTCGCTGAAAGAGTAATGTATTTTGATTATAGCGGCAACTATGGGCTTGAGACCTGGACCGGCGGCCATGCCACAATTGGCACGCCCAAACCATCTAAGCTCTGGTACTTTGCCGAGGGTTTTTCTGAATAGGGCATCAGAGAAGCGGCTAGCTTATGTCTTCACGGCCTGCCCTCATTTTTATTTGATCGTTGATAGTTTTTCTGCCAAATTGGGGATAGTGAATCCAGCTTTCTTGGATAGGGTAACTTATTGGCGAAAATAGAAACCAAAAAGAAAAAACGCAGGCTTAAAAGAGGGATCATCGGCGCCACTGTCTTTCTGGTTATCGTGGGTAGCGTGGTTTTTACTTCCTGGCTTAACATGTCGCCGACAGGCGGCCTTCGTTCCGAAATTATTGAGATGATCCGGTCGGACCTGCTAAGTGAGCAAAAGACGCAAGGCGATCCCGTGAACATACTTGTGCTCGGCAGTGATTCACGAGGCGGAGAAACAGCTCGCAGTGATACACTGATTTTGGTGCGTCTCGATTTTAAGAAAAAGAGAATTTATTTTATTTCAATACCTCGAGACATGAGAGTCTATATTCCGAATCGAGGTCAAGACAAGATAAACGCGGCTTACGCATATGGACAGGCGCCTCTCGCTATTCGCACGGTTGAAGGTTTTCTCGGTGTGGATCTAAATCATTATATCGAAGTAGACTTCAAGGGCTTTAAGAAGCTGGTAAATGCCCTTGGAGGTCTCGACATAACCATTGAAGAGCCCATAAATGACAAGAGCAGTCAGTTCGGGATGCAGATCCCTAAAGGGCGTCAACATATGAATGGCGACACGGCGTTGAATTATGTCCGCTATCGCCACGGCGATTCCGATTTCGGGCGGGCTAAAAGGCAACAGAAATTCTTGACGGCCCTAGTTTCGAATACACTCAGGTTCCAGTCCATTTTTAGGCTGCCGTCACTCATCGGGATCGTTGATAAAAATGTCGGTACTGACATGAGCAGGCGAGAAATGATATCAATCGGCGAATTCATGAGAAAAGTGGACGAGAAGAAAATTGAGACCTTCACTCTGCCCGGCAACTCCAAATATATCAACGGTGTAAGCTATGTCATACCTAATCGGGAAGTGATCATCAAGACAATGGAGTGGATAGAGGCGGGCGACTCACTGCGGACAATGAAGTTATCAAGTGAATCTGATAAGATATCGATGAAAAAAGTGTTGTCCGTATCCTTGTTGAATGGTTCAGGGAAGGCCGGATTAGCGACGGCCGCCAGAGAGAGACTTTCAAAGTGGGGTCTTGAGGTCGATAGGGTCAGAAACGCCGACTCATTCAACTACCGGCAGACAAAAATCCGGTACGCCCGGGGACATCGAGTTGACGCGCATAAAATCCGGCGTATTCTTTTTGGAGGAGCGTTGGTCGAGCAGTCAAGGAAAAATATGGCGGACGATATTCAGATCATTCTCGGATATGACTACTACAGATATTCTCGAGATAATTATTTGGAGTCGGAACAGGGCCTATAGTGATAGATGATGGCCTGGTGACCGAAGGTCTGCGGCTGTAATAATTGGCGTAGATGACTGTGAAAGTGAGTTTGAAACTTTGAAGGGATTAATATTAAGCGGGGGAACAGGTAGTCGCTTGCGCCCGATAACGCATACGAGCGCTAAGCAACTTGTGCCGGTAGCGAATAAACCCATTTTATTCTACGCCCTTGAGGCGATGAAGGATGCCGGCATTACTGATATTGGCATCGTAGTCGGCGATACTCAGGATGAGATTATTGAGGCGTTGGGCGAGGGCGAGGCTTGGGGCTTAAAGATCACCTACATTAAACAGGAGGCGCCTCTCGGGTTGGCGCACGCTGTCATAATATCAAAACCCTTCCTCGGAGATGAAAGTTTTGTCATGTTTCTTGGTGATAACCTAATTAAACACGGCATTACCTCTTTCGTCGAGGAATTCTCTTTGGGCCAGTCAAACGCGCAGATTTTACTGGCGAGAGTAAAAGACCCTGAGAGGTTCGGGGTAGCCGAACTTCGCAACGGGAAAGTCGTGAAGCTGGTCGAAAAACCTAAGGACCCACGGAGCGATCTGGCTTTGGTCGGGGTTTACATGTTTGATAAGACCATCTGGAACGCGGTTGACAGCATTAAACCTTCAGGGAGAAATGAGCTTGAGATTACAGACGCCATTCAATACTTGATTGAAAATGGTTCGACGGTCCAACCGCATATTATTGAAGGCTGGTGGAAAGATACAGGCAAACTAGAGGACATGCTTGAAGCGAACCGTATTATCCTCGAATCCATCGAACCTCAGATTCTTGGGCAGGTTGACCAGAATTCTCAGATAGATGGGCACGTCGTCATTGAAAAGGGCGCGGTCGTAACGAACAGTCATATCAGGGGGCCGGTCATAATCGGGGAAAATAGTGTAGTAGAGGACTCATTTATCGGGCCCTTTACTTCTATATATTTTGATGTGACGGTAAAGCACAGCGAGATCGAGCACAGCATAGTTCTGGAGAAAAGCACTGTTTCCGGGATCTGCCGTCTTGAAGATAGCCTCATCGGCAAGAATGTGGTCGTGAAAAAATCGGAGAAAAAACCAAAAGCCTATCGGTTGATGTTGGGCGATAACAGTCAGGTAGGTGTCTTTTAAGATGATCAACGAAGTCGCAACAAAGGACTTAAAATTAATCCCCGACGAAAGGGGGTTTTTGATGGAGATGCTCCGCTCGGATGAAGAAATTTTCGAGCGTTTCGGGCAAGTCTATATGACGTGCTGCTATCCGAATGTCGTCAAAGGCTGGCATTACCACCACATACAAACCGATTTTTTTGTGTGCGTGCGGGGCATGGCCAAAGTTGTGTTATATGATGGCCGAAAAGATTCGTCGACTTATCGGGAGATAAACGAATTTTTCATAGGCGAGAGGCAGCAAAAACTTCTTAAAATACCACCGCTTGTAATGCATGGCTTCAAAGCCATCGGTGATGAGCCGGCCTATATTATCAACTGCCCCACGGAACCTTTCAATCGCGAAAAGCCTGATGAATTCCGCCTGCCCTTTGATACTGATGAAATTCCATATGACTGGGACATAAAAATGGGATAAGAGAAATCGCACTTGAGACTAGACGGCGAGCGTGTGGCGCGACCGAACCAGGGGGAAAGCAATAGATGAAGCAACTGATGGTGACCGGGGGTTGCGGGTTCATAGGTAGCAACTTTATCAGATATATATTGAGCAAACACCCCCAATATAAAATTTCTAACTATGACATACTCACTTACGCGGGTAACCCCGAAAACCTAAGAGATATTGAGCATCTGGATAACTATCAATTTATTCATGCTGATATTGACGATCTCGATAAGGCTGTTGAGATTATGAAAGGCTGCGACGCGGTCGTTAATTTCGCGGCCGAGTCTCATGTCGACAGGTCTATCGGCATGGCCAGGCAGTTCATGATGACGAACGTCGTCGGAACGCAAACGCTGCTTGAGGCCGCGCGCGACTCGAACATCTCACGCTTCGTCCATGTCTCAACGGACGAGGTTTACGGCAGCATCGAGCAGGGTTCGTTTTTAGAAACCGATCCGCCCATGCCGAGCAGCCCGTATTCAGCTAGTAAAGCGGCGTCCGACCTACTGTGTCATGCATATCAGACCACGCACGATCTGCCGGTTATTGTCACAAGAAGCTCAAATAATTTCGGTCCTTACCAATTTCCGGAGAAATTGATCCCGCTGCTTATAACTAATATTTTAGAAGGCAAGCAACTTCCAATATACGGTGACGGAAAGAACGTAAGAGATTGGATTTATGTCGAGGACAATTGCGCCGCTATTGATCTGATTTTGCATGAGGGTCAAGATGGAGAAATATACAATATCGGCGGTGGAAACGAAGTTCAGAATATCGATATAGCCAACATGATATTGAACATCATGGACCAGCCGAAGTCACGTATTACGTATGTTGATGACAGACTGGGACATGATCGGCGATATTCAATAAATTCAGACAAACTTCTTAGTCTGGGTTTCCAGCAGGAGTTTGATTTTACCAGGGCGTTAAAAAAGACAGTCGCTTGGTATGTGGATAATGAGAAATGGTGGCGGCGGCTAAAATAGGAGGAATACGCGAGTGAAGTACAAATGGCAGATTATCGCGGGCGTGTCGGTTTTGGTAATTGCCTTGGGTGTAATTGTCGGTTTTGGTCTGTCGGGAACACCCGATAAGCCTGTTTCAAAACCGCCGAAGAAGACAGCAAAGAAGACTAAACCTAAGCCTGAGCCAGAGTCATCTCTGTGCGCGTTTAGGGGTGAGGAGCTTCAAAAGGATGTCACACGGCCGTTAGCGATTATGGTTGAGAACTTGTCGACGATCAGGCCACAGGCCGGGCTTAATGACGCGTGTATAGTCGTAGAAGGGCTGGTTGAGGGTGGGATCACGCGCCTTATGCTGGTTTTCGGGGCCCACGGGTCAGAAAACGTCGGGCCGATCAGAAGCGCGAGGACCCATTATGTCGCCATGGCCGACGGGTGGGACGCGATCTATGGTCATGTCGGCGGTTCCATCTACGCGATGCAGGCGATAAGAGATTGGGGAGTCAACGACTGGGACCAGTCTTCTCACGCCGGATCATATGATCGGGTCAGATGGACAAGCGCCCCTCATAACGTCTTCACCGCTACGAGCAGAATTCGGGCGGCGGCCGTGCAATACAAAGACGGCGGAGATATGCGGTCGGTGGGGTTTAAATTCAAAAAAACTCCACCGCTAAAGTCCAGGCCTGAAGGTCTCAAGAAAGTGACGATCGACTTCTCCGACCCACAGTATCTAGTCGAGTATCAATATGATCGAGAGTCAAACACTTATAAGAGATTCAACGGCGGAAAACCTCACGAAGACGCCAATAATAAGATTCAAGTCGCGCCGACGAATATCGTAGTTATGCGCGCTGTAACCAACGGCATTCCCGGTGGCAGCGGGGTCCTCGATGTCAATGTTACCGGCACCGGCGATTTAACTCTTTTCAGGGACGGAAAAGTCATTGACGGAACATGGGACAAGCCGTCTCCCGGAAGCCCGCTGAGGCTGAAGAACGAAAAGGGTCAGCGTATGTCTCTATCTCCCGGCCAGACCTGGATAGAAATAGTGAGGCCGACAACGCAAGTCACGATTCAGTAGCAAAGCTTTGAGACGGTAGGGTTGAAGTGAGAATAATTGTAACCGGCGCTGACGGTCAACTGGGCTCGGAACTGCAGAAGATATTAGACAAGCACGATGTCTACCCAGTCGATATAGAAGAGCTGGACATAACCGATTTTGAAGATGTCAAACTCAGAGTTGCTGATTTTCGCCCTGAGATCATCTTCCACGCGGCCGCGTTCACTGATGTTGACGGGGCCGAACTTAATCCGGATATGGCCTATAAAGTCAATGCTATCGGTACCCAGAATCTGGCCGTGGCCGCCCGCGGGGTTGGAGCGGCCATCCTGTATATAAGTACTGATTTTGTTTTTGACGGCAGCAAAACTACGCCCTACAACGAGTTTGATGACGTCAACCCCCTTTCAGTCTACGGGCGTTCGAAACTAGCTGGTGAGATTTTTGTCCAGACATTGACGAACCATTTCTATATTTGCCGGACCGCTTGGCTATATGGGGAAGGTGGTCATAATTTTGTGAAAACTATGCTGAAGTTGGGGGTCCAGGGCCGGCCTGTGCGGGTCGTTGATGATCAGATAGGCAGCCCGACCAGCGCCGCGGATTTGGCCGAGAAAGTTGTTGAAATCGGGTTAAGCGGCCGGTTTGGTATATATCACACCACTAATGCCGGTGAAACCTCCTGGCACGGGTTTGCAAAAAAGATATTCGAGCTGACCGACATGACAGTGGACCTGCAGCCGATAACGACTGATCAAATGGAGCGTCCGGCCGCCAGGCCGGCGTTTTCAGTGCTCAAAAGCTTGAGCCTGGAGCTACAGGGGCTTGAGGGAATGCGACCTTGGGAAGAAGCGTTAAGGGACTATCTAAAACCATAGAAGCGCGACCGAAAACGCCGTCTGCGGTGTTGTCCGCCACCTCCGTTCCGTTACGTGCCACATGCACGTGCCCTCACCTCGGCGTTCGTCTGCCTAGCATCCGACATTTTGGGCCGCGTTCTCAAATTTTGACCAGCCTCAGAACCTTCCTGCCGGACCTCTAGAAGCGCGACCGAAAACGCCGTCTGCGGTGTTGTCCGCCACCTCCGTTCCGTTACGTGCCACATGCACGTGCCCTCACCTCGGCGTTCGTCTGCCTAGCACCCGACATTTTGGGCCGCGCTTTGCGATTTTCACCGTTCTCTGAGATTTTTGGCCGAACACTAGACATATTGACAGGTAGCAGGTAGATTGATTTCTAATGATTAGCCAATTCAAGAGCTTGTTCAGCTACAAAGAACTCTTGCTTAATTTCGCCAAGAAAGAACTGAAAGTTAAGTATAAGAATTCAGTTTTGGGGTTTTTGTGGTCGCTTCTGAACCCGATTCTAATGATGTTGGTATTTACGTTTGTTTTTACTTTTGCTTTCAAAATAGACCCTGAAGCGCTTGGCATTGATAATTTCCCCATCTTTTTCCTGGCCGGGCTGCTCCCTTGGAATTTCTTCAACGCTTCGGTGGTCGGCGCCACAACCTCTATCGTCGGCAACAGCGCGCTGATCAAGAAGGTCTATTTCCCCCGGGAGTTACTACCGATATCTATCACATTGGCTAATCTTGTTAATTTCGGTCTCGAAATGATAGTTTTCGTCGGTTTCCTTCTAGTTAGCGGAATATTCAATCCCCGTTTCTTAAGCTTCTATAAATACTTTCCGTTTCTGCTTTTGCTCGTCCCGATACTCTTCTTGTTCTCGTTGGGCATATCGCTCTTGGTGTCGGCGCTAAACGTCTATTTGCGCGATATTCAGCATCTGGTGGGGATATTGCTGATGGTTCTCTTTTACAGCTCGCCAATTATCTATCCGATTCCGCCGGGCGGGTTTGGTAGGTTCACGATCATCTACTTACTAAATCCAATAACAGCCATCATCTTGTCATTTAAGAACGCGCTTTACTATATGAAAATCCCCAGCTTCAATTTGGTTATGTACTCAATCGTTGTCTCGATAGGCGTATTCTTATTTGGTTACTATATCTTTCTCCGGCTGGAGCCGGAGTTTGCCGAGGAAGTGTAAGAGGACAGGGACAAGGGACGAGTCAAGAGTGAAGAGTGAAAACAAAGTAAGAAGTGAAGGGTGAAGAAGAAAGAGGAGAGGGGCAAGTTTGCTTTAAGCGACTTGTGAGCCACATGAGCCGGAGCTTATGGCAAAGCTTAGCCCCGGCTCAAATATGGTCAGGAGTGAAGAGGATTTAAATGACGGAGATCTGGGATACAGCGCCCAAAGCTGAGGGTGAGAGGCCGATCGTCATCGAGGCCGAAAATGTCTGGAAAGAATTTAAGATATACCATGAGCGCAATCCGAGCCTAAAAGAGACGCTGCTCAAGGGTCGGCGTTCAGCTTATGAGTCTTTTTGGGCCCTCAAGGATGTCTCGTTCAAGGTCAAGCAAGGCACAACAATAGGTTTTATTGGCGAAAACGGGTCCGGCAAAAGTTCGATGCTCAAGCTACTGACAAAGATACTGCGGCCGAACAAGGGATCAATCAGCATGAAAGGCAAGGTCTCAGCTCTTTTGGAACTGGGCGCCGGTTTTCATCCTGAGCTCACAGGCAAGGAAAACATCTTCCTAAACGGCTCCATATTAGGTCTTTCAAGGAAAGATATTCTCGAAAGGCTTGATGACATAATCGCCTTTTCCGAGCTGGAAAAATTTATCGACTCACCTGTAAAAAACTACTCTTCCGGCATGTATGTGCGTCTCGGATTCGCGGTGGCGATAAACGTCGAGCCTGATATATTACTGATAGACGAAATACTGGCGGTCGGGGATGAAGCTTTTCAACGCAAGTGTTTGAACAAGCTTTTTGATCTCAAAGAGAGCGGCAAGACCATTGTCATCGTTTCTCACGCGCTTGATTCGATCCGCAACATTTGTGACGAGGCGATCTGGCTTGAGCACGGCGAGATCAAAGCCTCGGGTGCAGCTCCCGGAGTTGTAGACGCCTATTTAGACGAGGTCAATCGTCAAGAAGGTGAAGGGTCCACAGACGCGGGGCAGCCGGAATTTGGCACGCGCTGGGGTTCGGGCGAGGTTAAAATTACAGCTGTGCGATTGGTGGATGAAAAGGGGACAGCCAAGCCCCTCTTTATCACTGGTGAGTCCTTGACTGTCGAAATAGATTATGAGGCGCGAGAGGAGATTAGCCGGCCGGTCTTTGGTGTGGCCATTCACTCCCGTGACGGTATACACATAAACGGGACTAACACTAAGTTCTATAAAACGATTTTTGATACAATAAAAGGAGTTGGTACTGTCCGGTATAGCGTTAATGAGCTACCGCTGCTAAAAGGGAATTATGTATTGTCCGCTGTTGTTTATGACTACGCGTGCCTGCACGCGTATGACCATCACGACAAGTGTTATCTGTTCAATGTCTCCTCGGGAGAGCTGAATGATTATGGTGTCTTTCATATCCCTTGCGCTTGGACATTGACCGAAAAGGATGGACGGTGAATAGCGTGACGGTTAAAGACCAAGAAGAACTAATGGAGCTGCCTTTTGACCAGTTTCAGCGCTACAGAGTTGTTTCCGAATTTGTTGACTCCATTCGCACCGATGAAAAGAGCCCGCTCAAGATTCTCGATGTCGGCGGGTATCCCGGCCTGATAACCGACTTTCTTCCTGACGACGATATAACCATTGTCGATGTTGTCCCGGGTGATATGCCCAATTATCACCAATACGAGGGTGGGAAGCTGCCGTTTGAAGACACCTCTTTTGATCTGGTATGTAGCTGTGACACCCTGGAGCACGTGCTTCCAGGGGACCGACAGGCTTTCATCGGGGAACTCGCGAGGGTGTCAAGGGACTACCTTCTTATCACCGCGCCCTTTGATGATCCCCGCACCCGTCTGGCTGAGGAGATCTTGTTCGGCTATGTATTGAGGGTCTTGCGCACGGAGTTTACGACATTAAAGGAGCACATCGACAATGGTCTGCCCGATCTTTCGCAAACTATCGGCTGGCTCAAGGAGATAGGGGTAGAGGCATCCAGTTTTCCAAGCGGTTATCTATACCACTGGTTGCCGATGATGGTCGCCAAGCACCATCTCATGGCTCATCCGGACACTGATGAGCTACATAGGCGCGTCGACAAATTTTATAATCTGGGCTTTTCGCTCGACGATCATCGCCGGCCCAGTTATCGACATGTGCTTATCGGGTCAAAAAGCGGTGATAGCCGCGGAGCTGATTTTTGCCAAACTCGCCATATTGGTCCTGACGAAGGCGCTCCGGCCGTGGATTTTTCCAGATTACAGCTGTTTAGAATGATGACGGATCTTCTGGATGTTGATCTAAAGCATGATATTAGTGAACTAGTAGACCAGCTGAAGAGCTCAACGAAAGAAGAGTTGGCTGAGTCAAAAAGAATGTTGGACGATCGTGATAATCAGATAGAAGACCTAAAAAGTATTATCAGCGCCCAAAATAAGAGCCTCGATGAGCTACATGCTCTCGTCGCACGCGTCAGAATGTTTTTCCCCTATCGTGTCTACAAGAGACTTTTTAAGCAAGAGAAACTGCCCTAAGCAATGTTTTACCTGATAGCTCTAGGTTTTTATCCTGTCATGTTGGCCCTGGTGATCCCGATCGGTCTTCTCCTGACTGCTATCGCGGCAAAACGCGAAAAACTTGATGCTGAAGTCCGTGTTGCTCTGGCGCCCCTTGTGGGCTTGGCGGCCGTCATCGCGGGCATCAGTCTCCTGCTTCACCTGGGTGCGTCCACCAACGTCCTTGTTCCGGTTCTCTTAGTTCTGAACTTATTGTCTATCTTTGTATTGGTTCGGGGTCGTTTCCCCCGGCCGGACCTGAAGCTTCTATTCATATTGTTCGGTCTCGGGTTGGTTGCCTACGCCGCTGTGATCTCGCCTTTGCTCGCTGACGGGCAGCCCGGTGTTCTGGGCTACGGGGTCAATAATGACCCTGCTTTTCACGCCATAATGCCCGAGTATCTCGACGCCAACGGTTATGATTTTCCAGCCCCTCCCGTTGGCGGTTTTGCCGAAGCCGCCACTGACAAATTCGTGGCGCAAGGTTATCCCGATGGCTGGCACCAGATACTATTGCTGGCCATGCGAGTTTTTGGATTAAGAGCTTTTTTCCTGTTTAATTTTGCCGAAGCTTTTTTTGCCGCCTTGCTGGTGCCGGTAGCTTACATATGGTTGCGCAAGATCGGTGTTTCCAGGTTGTGGGCGGCCGGTGGCGGTCTCGTGGCTGGTATCGGATACACACAGTTGACCTACGCGTTCCAGGGGTTCGCCCCCCAAGTGGCTGTTACCCCGTTTCTTTATGCCGGTCTGTTTCTATTATACGAAGTAGTTGAGGAGAGTCGGCGGGGGCTCTACTTGTTGCTGCCGGCCTTAGTTATACAGGCCGGTTTGGCTATATATTCTTTCACCATTCTTCTATGGATGGGTGTTTTTCTGCTGTGTCTGGCCGTTTACAAGCTCGGCCCGGGCCGGCGGAGCGCTGAACTCAAAGGTGACTTCATGGTCGTCACGGGGATATTCGCTCTCGCTGTCTTTATCAATCCCTTCTCCGTGATCAGCATGGGGATGGCTTTCAAGATGGTTACGGGATGGTCGGCGGCTGACAGCATGGGCAACCTGATTTCAAGAGCGGTTCCAATTCTACCTATTTCCGGAATCTGGCTCACGGGTGATCACCGCGGCCTGCCCATCGGCTTGTCGCTCATGATCAGCTACGTCGCTTCAGTTTTGGTAGCACTTGTTGTTCTGGCCGGTTTACGGTTGAAGCCGGGGCGCTTGCTTCTTATTGTCGGCCTGGTGACGATGATCATTCCGATCGGTCTTCTGAAGATCGCGGCCAGCCCTTACTATTTTTCCAAGACCATACAGCTGGCCGGTCCGGTCATATCAATCGGTGTCGTAGCGGGTCTCTACTGGTTAAGTCGACAACATCAGTGGCGCTACCCGGTCGTATTTCTGGCCGTTCTTTATCTGGCCGGAGTGGTTTTGTCCGGTCAAAGGGCCGCTGAATTCACAACCGCCGCGCCCGATAATCGTATGGAAGAGCTTTTTACGATCAATGATCGTTTTTCCGACAAGCGAGAACCAGCATTGTTCGTGGAAACCGGTGAAGATTGGGGCAAGTACGCTTTGTCTAATCTCAACGTAGCATCCCCGTTCGCTATGTCCTATAAAGGGGGCGCGCCGGATGTGCGACCGATATTGGCAGGGGCGAATGTACACGATTTAGATAGTCTTTCGGGCGTGCTCGGCAGAGAATATCCGATAGTTGTCATAGCCAAAGAGCAAGATATATCATTAGCCCCGCCCCCGTTTGAGCTCGTATTTGCAGGAAAATTCTATAATGTCTACAAGACGAATCGCCGCGGGTTGGAGCCCTCAGGTCACCGACCGTTTGAAACTCTCACTCAATTTACAAACGTTTCCTATCTCGAGCTTGACCCGGGCGAAAGCGTCTCCGTTCGTATTGACAGAAAGCACAAAGCCGTCTTGATTTCCGCTTACTTGTGGTCGGGGACGGATGTTCCGGCGGCTAAAGGGTTAGCGATCGCCTCTTCGGGTGGCAGACGAGTGGTCTTTCAAGTAAAGCAGACTCCGGAGGTGTACATGCTTCCGGTGCCGGGTGGTTCAAGAGGGCAACTTACGGTAAAGAACAATGCGGACATGGCACTGCGGCTTGATTGGGTAGCGCCTCTGAGCCAATTGCATGACCAGGCCAAGCTTTTTCGTTACAATGACAAAAACAAACAGGTTTTTCAGGCTGTTGAACGATTGATGGGTAGGTGAAAGTTTAAGTTTTGTCAAAAGTTTTGGTGATTTCACCTGAGGCGGTCCCGATCCCCGGAGTGCTCGTGGGCGGGCCGGGAATACGTTACTCGCAAATCGCCCGGAGCCTGAAGGAAGACTATGGCCATGATGTGTCGCTAGCCGTTCCGGTCGATCATTTTGTAGATACAGCTGTCGGCCCGGTTCGCATGGTCGGTTGGGATTTAGACAACGTCCTTGAGATCGTCTCCGAATATGACTGTGTCGTCATGACGCTTGCTCACTCCGGATTATCGACAGCCTATCGAACCGACGCTGATCCGAAGATACCGACAGCGGTTGATCTTTATGATCCTGTCCTGATAGAGAATATCGGCTTGCAGCCGGCCGATGCGGAGGGCGCGCGTTCTTTTAGCAGCTATCTGAGCGGCGTTGTTCCAATTCTCAAGCGTGGCGACTACTTTTTCTGTGCCAATGAACGCCAGAGACTCTACTACCTGGGTGTTTTGAACGCGCTTGGGAGAGTTAATCCCCTCACTTATAAAGAAAAGCTTCTCGAAATCGTCCCTTTCGGTGTCGATGACAAGCCCGCCAAAAAGACTGAAGATGTGATGCGGGGGTCGCTTATTGACGCTGACGACAAGATTATTCTCTGGTTTAGCGGCATATATCCATGGTTTGACGCGCTCACCCTGATTGAGGCCATGCCTACCGTACTTGAAGGCGAACCCCGGGCCAAGTTGGTCATACTCGGTGGTGTTCATCCGCACGGGCATGCCCCGGACGGTGAATACAAGCGGACCATAGAGCGGGCAGATGAATTAGGACTGCTCAGTAGGAGCGTCTTGCTTGTGGACTGGCAACCCTATGAGACGCGCGCGAACTGGTATTTGGAATCCGATATTGCTGTTGTCACGCACAAGCCGAGCCTGGAAACAGAACTGTCGCATCGTACGCGTGTGATCGATTTTATGTGGGCCGGCTTGCCGACGATAACTTCTCAAGGGGACACGGTCGGAGAGATGTTGGAGAATCGGGGATGCGGTCTTACAGTGCCGACTGGAGACAAAGACGCGCTGGCGAGCGCGATTTTGTCTCTGCTTCGTGACGACACTAAGCGGGAAAAAATGTCTGACATTGCTCGGACGCTCGCCGCTGATGAGCTGACGTGGAAAAAAGTTTTAGAACCGCTCGCGGCGTTCTGCGCAGATCCAAAACTAGCTGCCGATCGCCTGGATTCCCGGCTGGCCGCCCAGACATTATCGGCTATTGACACTTTTGAGGAGCACGACCGTCTCTTGAATTTCTTTAACAAAAGCAAAAGTCTCTGGAATAAAGCTCAGAATGTCTATAAGACCGAGGGTTTGGGGGCGGCCATTAATCGTTCGATTGAAACGATCGGTCGTCAAATGAAGAACAGCGATAGCGATGAAGATCGATCATGAAAATAGCCCACTTCGTCCAGGGCTATCAACCGGCTATCGGCGGCACTGAGTACTTGATTCAAAGAGTCTCGGAAGAGTTGGCCCAAGAATATGGCGATGATGTCACTGTCTATACGACAAATGCCTATAACTGTGAGGCGTTTAATACACGCGGTATTGCCGTGATGGAACCGGGACAAGAAGTGATCAACAAAGTGAAGGTTCAGAGGTTCAAGGTTTTCAACCGGTTGTCCTGGTTTCTGAACGCAGCGCAATCAGTCAGCTGGCGTTTTCGCTTACCGCGCAATGATCTGGTCCGGACTTTATACAGCGGGCCCATTTTACCGGGGCTAATCGCTAAACTTGGCGATATCAAAGCTGATGTCGTAGCCGCTTCATCTTTCCCGCTGATGCATATGCACTACGCTTCGATTGCGGCTCGAAAATCGGGCGCCGCTCTCATTCTGCACGGAGGCTTACACCCCCAGGACACCTGGGGTTTTGATCGTAAAATAATTTACAAGTTGATAAATAAAGCGGACGCGTATATTGCCAACACGACATATGAACGGGATTTTTTACTGGGAAAAGGTATAGATGGCAAGAAAATCCACGTGGTGGGAGTCGGCACTGACCCGGAAAAATTCGAGAAAACCACCGGTAGCGAGTTGCGTCGTCGTTACAATTTAAGCAACTACCCTGTCATCACTTTTGTCGGTCAGCAAGGCGGGCACAAAGGGATAGATACTCTGCTCAAGGCTATGCCGCTGGTCTGGCGGCAAGTGCCCGATACCAGAGTGATCATCGCCGGCTCAAGGACAAACTATTCGACTGTACTCGACCGGATCATAGCCGGCTTTCTTCCCAGCCAACGGGAACGCGTCATTGTTATTCAGGATTTTCGAGAGGAAGAGAAGGCCCAGATTATCGCGGCCGGCGATATTTTCGTTTCACCCTCGGGCTTTGAGTCTTTCGGTATAACTTACTTGGAAGCCTGGGCCGCCGGCAGACCGGTGATCGGTTGTCGATCCGGCGCCATTCCTTCAGTTGTCAAGGACGGTGTAAATGGGATATTAGTTGACTATAAGGACGATCGGGAACTGGCCGGCGCGATCCTGGAGCTAATATTTGACATGGATCTCAGGCGCAAGTTGGCCGACAATGGGCGACGCCTGGTTTCACAGAACTACACTTGGGAGATTGTCGCCAAGAAATTCAGATCAATCTACAGTCGGGCGGCATCCACCCGATGAAATACTCTCGCAACGATCTCTATAAATCCAAAAAAATGGGTTCATCGTATTTCCTACGACATGAGAACGGGGCCGCCGTCAGGACAGACCGGTTGATTAATATGATCTGGCAGACTGCGGATGGATTAACGCATGCCCAAATGAAGGAAAAGTTAGCCGGGCGAATCAATGTCTCAGACTGGATGCTCGGGGTTTCAATGCGGTTCATGGTCGCCGCTGATTTGCTCATCTCAGACCTCGAGTCACCCGCTTTTAAGCCAACCCCGCCACCCGATGGACCGGTCGTGTCGGTGGTTGTGGTGAACAAAGACGGAGTGAGTCACCTGGAGACTCTTATACCATCTCTGGCGAGTCAGGATTATCCGCGGATCGAAATGGTTCTTGTGGATAACGGGTCAAAAGATGAGTCGGTCTCCCTGTTCAGAAAACATTTCCCGGACGCCAAGATAGTTGAATTAAAGAAGAACATCGGTTTTTCCGGCGGGAACAATGTCGGCATTGAACTGGCAAAAGGAGAATATATTTTCCTTCTCAACAACGACACAGAGCTCGCCGATGATTGCGTGAGTCAGTTGGTCGCCGTGGCCCAAGGGAAAACCGACATGGCTGCCGTCGTTCCCAAGATATTCCATTGGCGCCTGCCTAAATTTATCAATGCCATCGGTAATTCCGTTAGGGCCCGGGGTTGGGGTGGAGACAATTACATCGGATATCTGGATATTGGCCAATTCGATCATATCAACCAAGTTTTTAGCGCTTGTTTTGGCGCCGTGATGCTAAGTCGACAGGCGTTGGACAAGGTGGGCTTGCTTGATCCTAAGTACCGTTTCTACTATGAAGACAGCGACTGGTCGTACCGGGCCGGCCTGATGGGTCTCAAGATATACTTCGCGCCCGGGGCTATCGTTTATCACAAATTTAACGCCAGCATGAAGAAGCTGAAGGCCAACTTTAAGTGGAAGCTTGTGATAAGCAATCGTCTGCGGTTTGTAACGAAGAACCTCTCACCCGGGACTTGGTTGAACTTCATGCGCAACTATGTCAGGGAAGACATCAGAGGATTTGGGCGAAGCGTCAAGCATCGTGATTTCGGCATGGCGCTGACATACGTGCTGGCCTGGTTAAGATTTCTGGCGGGCCTGCCGGGGACAATATGGTCGCGCCGGCGAATTCAAAAGTCGCGGGTTTTGAAAGACGCAGAGCTTTTCAAACTCTGGCCTGAGCTTCCGCCTCTGATGGACCAGTCTGGAAATCCTATTCTTGATATAGCGACAATAAGGCGTATCTACATGCACTTTCTGCCGGACGTGGATTCGGGGACCGATGTTCAATCAGGAGGTCAAGAGGCGCTTTCATGAGAATGATAGAATAGAAAAGAGCCGCAAATATGTGTGGCCGCAAACGCGTTTATTGAGGGAGGGGTTTTTGAAAGTAACTACAATCGGTTCAGGCTATGTCGGTCTTGTCACCGGCGCTTGTTTGGCTCATATCGGTCATGAGGTTTTTGCTGTTGACATCGATGAAGACAAAATTGCGCAACTGCAGGCCGGGAAGATCCCGATTTTCGAGCCCGGTCTCGATGAACTTATCTCTACGGCGACGAGCGATGGTCGCCTGACCTTCATGGCTGATGTCGAGGAGGGCGTAAAAAACGCCGATGTGGTTTTTATTACCGTCGGCACCCCGTCGGACGAGCATGGCGCGGCCGATATGTCGTACGTTAAAGCTGTGGCTAAAACTATCGCTCAATCTCTGGACAGGTATAAGGTCGTTGTTAATAAAAGCACTGTCCCGGTTGGTTCAACGGTCATGGTCTCAATAGTGATTCAGGAGAACTTGTCTGAGCCGCGTGAATTCGATGTGATCTCAAACCCGGAATTCTTGCGCGAGGGTTCGGCGGTCGAGGATTTTCTACACCCCGACAGGATTGTCGTCGGCACGGACAGCCCGCGCGCGGCGGGGTTGATGAACGAGCTATATAAACCGCTGAACGCGCCGATTGTCATCACTGACCCGGCCAGCGCCGAAATGATAAAGTACGCTTCCAACTGTTTCCTGGCGACCAAGGTTTCTTTTATAAACGCCATCGCCAATATTTGCGATGTTGTCGGCGCTGATGTAAAGGAAGTGGCACTGGGCATGGGCTACGATAAGCGGATCGGTTTTGAGTTTTTAAAAGCCGGCCCCGGCTTCGGCGGTTCGTGTTTTCCTAAAGATTGTCGGGCCATGATATCAATTGCAAGTGATCACAATTACGATTTTCAGCTGATGCGCGGCGTCATGGACATAAACGTGAAACAAAAGGAACTGATGGCGGACAAAATAAACGCTTTGATCGAGGGTGTGAGCAAACCGAAGATTGGCATACTTGGTTTGGCGTTTAAACCTAATACCGACGACATGAGGGACGCGCCCGCTATAGATATTATTCCTCGCATTAATAGAGATGATCGCAAGATTGTTGCCAGTGATCCGGTGTCGATGGAGAATGCTAAGCCCATGTTGCCCGCAGATATTGAATACGTAGATGATGCTTATGAAGTCTGCGCAGACAGCGACATATTGATTGTTCTCACTGAATGGGATCAGTTTAGATGGTTGGACTGGCGCCGGGTCAAGGATCTTATGAAAACCCCGGTCATCTACGATACCAGGAACTGTCTTGACCCCAAACAGCTGCGCCGTCTGGGGTTTGTTTATCAAGGGGTCGGTAGGTAGTTATTTATGTCCGGGCGTAAGTCCAGCATAATAATATTACTCGTCATATTTTGTTACTTGATCATTACCCTGGTTTATACTGCTCCGCTGGTCCAATCTATTAGCAACCGCGCTCCCGTTGATGATGTTGATCCACTTTTCAATTCTTGGGTCGTCGCACACAACGGTCACGCTCTTGTGACAGATCCGGTGCGACTTTTCTCCGCCAATATGTTCTATCCTTATAGCAACACTTTGGCATATTCCGACTTAATGCTGCCCCCCTCAATTCTTATGTCACCGGTCAATCTCTTGGCGCCTAGTCCCGTGGTCGCTTACAACTTGCTGATTATATTGTCTTTTGTTTTTTCGGCTACGGCTATGTATTTATTGGCCAAGTCGGTCACCGGCAGTGGGTCCGCCGGGTTTATCGCCGGCGTCGCCTACGCTTTTTCCACATATCGCGTTAGCCAGATGGGTCATCTCCAACTTATGATGGATGGATTTATGGTCCTGATGCTCTATTTTGCCCATCGCTATCTCGGTGTCATCCGTCTGAGGTACCTGGTCCTGGCGGGCGTCGCCCTAAGCTTGCAGGCTTTATCGGGGTGGTATTACGGGTTCTATAGCGCTTTGATCCTCCTCTTTTTCCTGGGTTTTTTTATCGCGCTCAAAGAGATTCCGCTCAATCGGCGTCTCCTCGGCCACCTGCTGGTCTTGGCGACGCTTGTCGGTGTCTCAATTGTTCCCTTCACTCTTCCATATCTTACGTTGCGGGCGACCTTACCGAATTTTAGTAGAACACTCAGCGAAGCTGTCCATTTTTCGGCGTCAGCTCTTGATTATGTATCAACACAAAACCCGATCTTAATAAAAATTTTTGGGGGTTCCTGGGTTCCGTCCGGGGCGGACATGTGGGAGCATCTGCTTTTTCCGGGTTTTTTCGCTCTCATCGGCGCCGTCGTCGCGATCGTGTTCATGTTCCGGGGGTCGCCTCGCTCCGGTGTAGAGGCTATCGCTCGCTGGAAGATCAAGTTGTTTTATGTGGTTCTCGCTCTGGTCGCCATGGTCCTTAGTTTTGGGCCGTACCTGATGATTGGGGATAGAAAAGTTTCCATGCCATATCTTTTGGCCTGGAATATTATCCCCGGATTCAAGTCGATGAGGGTCCCCGCGCGTTTTGGCTTGATCGTTACAATGGCGCTGATCTTATTGGCCGCGTATGGTTTTGCGGAACTGGCTTCAATAATTAATGAGAAATTTAAGTTGTCCCAATGGGTCAAGTACGGCCTGGTCGCCGCGGTAGCAGGCGTCGTTCTTATTACTCAGATAACTTGGCCGTTTTTATTATCGCCTGAAATTCCTGTGGCTCGCGATATTCCACCTGTATACAAGTGGTTGGCTAAAAAATCGGGGAAAGCGATCCTGGAGCTTCCATCAGTTGACATCAGTGGCGATGCAATTGTCGGGGGCTGGGGTCGTGATGTCCGCTATCTATATTTTTCGACTTTTCACTGGAGCCGATTGGTCAATGGCTACAGTGGATACGCTCCGCCTGAATACTCTCAGATAATTGAGGCAACCGCCGGTTTTCCGGATCCCACCGGGGTGGCGGTTCTAAGGCGACTCGGCGTTGATTACCTGGTTTACCATACCTCTGGTGACAAGAAGCTGTCCCGGTTGCTTATGCGTCGCGCTCGTGGTGTGTCGGGCATAAGGGGGATCAGACTCTTTGGCGACGATATTGTCTTTGAGCTGGCTTCAAAAACTTCCGCCCGCGTCCGCCCAAGGCTATCGTTGGTGGCCCGTGGCCCGAAAACGGCGCCGGCATCGGGTTCGATAAATATCGCTTGGCGGATCAGGAACAGAACAAATAAGCGTATAGTCATAGCTCCTCACGAACAACCGAGGGCCAAATTTAGCTGGTCGGATGGTTCAGCCGGATCGATTCTGCCACGTTTTCCCCTGGTGATTGGTCCCAGACAGACCGCGTGGATGAGCGTGCCCCTCGAAACACCATCTCGGGTGGGGAAGAGCCGATTGACTCTGGAGCTAGACTCACCGCTTGTCGGTACTGAACGTGACATTTTGGAGATAAATATTAAGAGAGTCATGTCTAACAGTCTCGACGCCGCTGGGCTAAAGGGTCGCTTCGGCCGCGTGAGAGTGGCCGGCAAGGCTGTGAGCGGATCAAAAGTGCCGGTCGTGATCAGTTTAAAAAACACTGGTGACGCTCTCTGGCGGAGCAAGTATGACCGCATAAACCGGATAGATCCTCCTCTTGATTATGGCGAGATACATCTGGCGGCCCTTTGGTTTCGCGAAGGAAAACAGATAGCCGAGCCGCAAGTCTTCTCATTGGCGCATGACGTCGGCCCGGGCGATCGGTATACAGGAAAGTATTTGCTTGAGGCACCGGGAAGACCCGGAACCTATCTGCTAAAGTTAGACCTAGTATCACTTGGCGTTGCTTGGTTCAATGATTTGGGCATAAATAATCCATCGATAAAAGTAGATATTTATGATAAAAAAAGGTAAGGAACATAGCTTAGTGTTGGATTAATTGTCTCATAGGCGGTTTCTGATATCATATGGAAGTTGACTTAAGTGTTATGAGGTATGCGCAGATGAGGATAATTGTTACAGGCGGGGCGGGTTTTATAGGCTCGCATTTATGTGAAAGCTTAATTGCCAAGGGGCACAGCGTTACTTGTCTCGATAGCTTTATTACGGGCGGCAGGGCAAACGTCTCTCATCTAATGGGAGAGACGCGTTTTAAGCTCATCGAGCACGACGTCCGCGAAACCCTTACAAAAGCTGAATATGATTTTATATTCCATCTGGCGAGTCCGGCCAGTCCCGCTGATTACGGGGCCATGCCGATTGAGACATTGCTTACCAATTCAATTGGCGTTCGAAATGTGTTGGATCTGGCTGTGGCCGCTAAGTGCGGTATTTTTTTAGCTTCAACATCCGAGGTTTACGGCGACCCCTTGGTCACTCCTCAGACGGAGGAATACTGGGGCAACGTCAATCCGATAGGCATCCGCAGTTGCTACGATGAAGGAAAGCGTTTTCAGGAAGCGCTGGCGGTTGCTTACCAAAGACGCTCTGGTTTGACATTGGTTCTTGGGCGTATCTTCAACACTTTTGGTCCGAGAATGAGAATCAAAGACGGCCGGGCCATTCCCAACTTTATCAACCAGGCGCTGGCCGGAGAACAGTTAACTGTCTATGGTGACGGCAGCCAGACCCGCAGTTTTTGTTATGTCGATGATCTCGTTTGTGCTTTTGAGCTTATACTTGAGAAAGTTACCGGTAAAGCTGTTTCACCTTTTTTTAAGGTCGTTAACCTGGGGAACAGCGCAGAGATGACCATACTTGATCTGGCGCGGACTGTGAAAACGATGTGCGGATCGACTGGCGACATAGTCTTTCAGCCTTTGCCTCAAGATGATCCTCTTCAGCGCCGGCCCCAGCTTAATCTCGCTAAAGATTGGTTGCAATATGAACCGAAAATCGGCCTGAAGGAAGGCCTTCAGAAAGTTATCGACTGGTTTGCGGAAAATCGAACCCATGTGGGCGAGAGTAGAGAAAGTGAAGAGGGACAAGTCAAGAGTCAAGAGGGAAGAGCGTAGTGAAAGTGAAGAGTGAAGATAGTAAGCGCCCCGATGGCAGGGTGTGCGGCAATTGACATTCGCAGCCGGCTCTTTTAATGTCATAATTGATGCTGGCGCTCAGGTACCATATGAATGGAGGCTCGAGTGCGGGTAATTGAATATCCAAAACATCAGGGTTTGGCGCTCTCCATTGTTGTGCCCGTTTATAATGAGAAAGAAAGCATCAATGAACTCTTCACTGAGCTGGAGGCCACCCTTAACGTGCTTCCCTATTCCTGGGAAGCCATTTTTGTTGATGACGGCTCAACTGACGGTTCATATGAGAAATTATTAGAAATACAAAGCCGCTCCGAGCATGTTGGGGTTGTGAGGTTCAGAAAAAATTTTGGCCAGACAGCGGCTTTAAGCGCGGGGTTTGATATCGCGAACGGCGACGTGATTATCACGATGGACGCCGATCTTCAAAATGACCCGGCCGACATAGGCTTGCTCGTCGTCAAACTGGAAGAGGGCTATGACGTCGTGAGTGGTTGGCGTCATATGCGCAAGGATTCTTGGCTAAGCCGTAAATTGCCCTCAATGATAGCGAATATGCTGATATCATATCTGACCAAAATTAAGCTTCATGACTATGGTTGCACCTTAAAGGCTTATCGCCAGGAGGTAGTGAAGAACTTGAGGCTGTATGGCGAGCTACATCGTTTTATTCCCGCGCTCGCAAACGAGCGGGGAGCGTTAGTCACCGAGGTCCAAGTTAATCATCGAGTTCGTCGCTTTGGAAAGTCAAAATATACACTGTCTCGCACGACCAGGGTCTTGCTCGATCTCGCTAATGTTAAGTTCTTGCTCGAATATCGCACCAGGCCGCTCCAGTTTTTTGGTAAGGTGGGCTTGATGAGCATCATGAGTGGGATGTTGTTGTTTTTTGGGGCTGTAGCAATGAAGGTTTTTGATCAAGTCGATCTGACCGGCAACCCGATGCTGACATTTAGTTTATTCTTGTTTATGGCCGGGATACAGCTCATATCTATCGGGTTAGTCGGAGAGCTGGTCACTCGCGCTTATTACGAGGGGCAGGGAAAACCCATTTATGTAACAAAAAGCGTGTCCCAGCCAAATATTGACATTAGAAAGAAGACGGCAACCAGCGGGGAAGTGCTTTAAGGTCCGAAATAGTCAGTTTGTTTCATGAGTTTGACACCGCGTGTTTTGATCCTGAATTATGAGTATCCGCCCTTAGGCGGAGGGGCGGCAAACGCTCTCTTTTATTTGCTTAAAGAGTTTGGCTCAGCTGGTGGAGTCGAGGTTGACTTGGTCACCAGTTCCGCCAACGGTCGAGAAGAAATAAGTTTAGTCGCCGACGGCATTCGGGTTCATAAACTCGCCATCAAAAAAGCGTCCCGGCATTATTGGACTCAAAAGGAAATCCTTGGCTACTGCTTGAAAGCGACTCCGTATATCAATAAATTATTGGCCGACAATCATTACGATGTGTGCCACGCTTTTTTTGCTCTCCCCTGCGGGGTGCTGGCCTTTCGTCTTCGAAAGAAACTGCCGTACATGGTCTCTTTGCGCGGGTCGGATGTTCCGGGGTTCAATAAACGCCTCGACTGGATGACCGGCTTGATGAAGCCGGTATTCAAACGTGTGCTCAGAGATGCAGACGGTATCCAAGCCAATAGCGAGGGACTGCGGCAGTTGGCTCATGAAACAGCGGCCGGCGCTGACATTGAAATCATTCATAACGGCGTCGATTGTCGACAATTCGCGCCCGAGGGTAACCGTGCCAACGTGCGTGAGCATCGGATAATCTGCGTTAGTCGTTTGATCGGTCGAAAAGGCATAGATGATTTAATCATGGCTTTGCCGAAAATCAAGGCTGAGCTTGGCCAGGTTAAACTGACCGTTGTCGGTGACGGCAACATGAAAGAGAGCCTGCAGGCATTGGCTGAATCTACGGGCGTCGCGAGTGATATCACGTGGCTGGGATATATCGATCATGATGATCTGCCGGGCCTCTACAGGGAAGCTGACCTGTTTGTATTACCGTCATATTTTGAAGGCATGTCAAACGCTTTGCTTGAGGCTATGGCCACAGGTTTGCCTGTGGTTGTGACCAATACCGGCGGTACCGATGAGTTAGTTGATGGAAATGGTCTTGTGATTGAAGCCGGAGATCAAGACGCTCTGGCGCGAGCGGTCAGTGAGATATTGGCCGAAGAAGAAAAACGGCAGGCTTGTTCAGAGCGGAGCCGCGAAATCGCGGTCAAGTTTAGCTGGGAAAATGTGGCTCAAACATATATAGCTGCCTACACGAGGGTAATCAATGCCAACAAATGAAAAGGGCGACCGAGGGTCGCCGGCCTCCCGCGAACATTACATAGAGGGACATAGTCGCAACCTTAAAGACAGGTCGTCTTATTTACATTCAGATCACAGCTTTATAGACGAGTTGGCCCAGGCCCTTAAAAATTCACTGGATCCGGGCTCAAAAGTGCTGGAAGTCGGATGCGGAGGGGGACACTCAGCCGCGTACATGGCTCGGTTGGGTTTTAGAGTCACGGCCATTGATTTTAGCACCGTCGCTATCGAGACAGCCAAAGAAAACTACAGGGATGTTGTTTTTGTCACAGGTGACGCCAACGACTTGAAGTTCGAGGACGCTGATTTTGACGCGGTTGTCGCCATTGAGATGATCGAGCATCTGGAGGACCCAAGAAAGTATATTGCGGAGGCCGCAAGGGTCTTGCGACCAGGCGGTAGTTTGTTTATCAAAACTCCTAATCGGCTGCTACATGATCTATACTATAGAAAAAATGAGCGGATTTCTCTTTGGCATCCATCGGTCATGTCGGCGCGCGAACTTATGGAACTTCTTGATTCAGGCGGCTTCAGTGTCCGCTTTGTCAAAATGAATCGGCTCCCCGGGTACCAGGTGAAAAAATTATTATCCAAACTGGGCCCTTTGGCCTCTGTTGTCAAACCAGTTGCCCGTGTTTTACCGATAGGGTTTCTGCCGCTGAGCATGCAGCCAAGTTTGATCGCAGTGGCTACCAAGAGAAGTACAGAGACCGTGAATGGTCGGAAGTTGATATGAACGAATTAAAAATATGTCACCTGACCGAGTCTTTCTTGCCCAAGGTTGGCGGGATGCAAGTGGTCGTCGACAATCTAGCAAAAGAGCAAACCGCTTTCGGTCACAAAGTCACTGTCGCTTGCCCCAATTACCCTAATCTATCAGGGCCTGATCCATCCCCGGGCTTTGAGGTTGCCCGTGTTTTTGGTTCCACTAAGATCACGTTTTTCTTTGGTTTATTGCCGTGGTTCAGGTTGGCGGCCAGAGAGCGCTTTGATATTATACATGCTCATAATGCCTGGCCTGGCGGAACATTAGGCGTTTTGGCCGGCAAGTTGTTCGGGGCCAAAGTTGTGATAACGTCACACGGCCGAGATATTGTGACCGATCCGGAGATCGGCTACGGGTCGCGTCTCAGTCCCTTGATAAGTCTCATAATAAAGTACACTCTGTCGCGGGCCAACCGGCACACTATTGTCAGGGGTTCAATGATGAGCTCGGCCGTGGAGGCCGGTTCCTCTCGTGAAAACGTGACCGTCGTACCAAATTTTGTCCCGCTCCCCGGTGCTCCGTCCGCGAGGCAACCGGGTCGTTATCTTCTGGCTATGGGCAGGCTTCATCAGATAAAGAGGTTTGAGCTGGCTATCCAGGCGATGAAGTTGATAAATGAATCCATGCCTGACATTAAACTCAAAATCGCCGGTTCCGGGAGCGAGGGGGATAAGCTCAAGGAGTTAGCCAGTGAGCTGGGAGTATCCAAATCAGTTGATTTTGTCGGTCAGGTTGACGGGGCCCAAAAACAAGACCTTCTGAGTCACGCCTGGGCCGGAATTGTGACTTCAAAGTTAGAGGCTTTTCCGGTAACCCCGCTTGAGCTTATGGCTCAAGGCGTACCAGTTATTGCGCCGAACTATGAACCGTTTGTCGAGTTCATCGATGGACAAAACAGTCTTTTGATGGACCCGCAGAAACCCGGAACGATAGTTGACGCTCTAGAAGTTCTTAGCGTCAAAGCCAGGTACTCGGAAATATCACGGTTGGCCAGAGAGACGGCGGCCAAATTTTCGCCCGACAAAATAGTCACCATGTATAACACGGTATATGAAGAAGTCTTAATAAATAAGGGGACACAATACTTAATTAAAGGAGAAAGAAATTAAGTGTTGTGTCCCCTTATTTACGTAAATAGGTATGGTGTCCCCGTATTAAGAGGGAGATAGATGTCTGAATTAAAGAAAATCAGGCTTATTGGGCTTGACGGGGCTAGTTTTGAAATTTTAAAACCGATGATGGACGCCGGCAGGCTGCCGGTTTTGTCTAATCTCATTGATAAGGGAGCCAGCGGGGTTCTGCGATCCAACACCGTGCCGTTTACGCCCCAAGCCTGGACAAGCGTGATCACTGGCAACAACCCGGGCAAGCATGGTGTTTTCGGATTTGTCAGGCAGAAACCCGGCCAACCGCCGGTATTCTTAAGTTCGCGGTCGATCAAAGGCGAGAAACTTTGGTCCTGGTTCAGCCGCCGGGGGTTAAAGAGCCTGATCGTTAATGTTCCGGTAACATTTCCGCCCGAGCCGCTCAATGGATTGATGGTAACCGGCATGATGACTCCATCAGAGAAGGTCGATTTTACTTACCCGGTCGATCTAAAAAGCAGAATCCTCAAGCAATGGCCTGATTTTCGCCTGGATGTTCCGTCCGGTCTCAATCGCAGTCGCGACTTGTCTATCATGGATGAGCTAGACAGCGCCATGTCAGTCCGGGCCGATATGCTTATGACTCTAATAAAAGAAGAAACGCCGGACCTTGTTTTCATAGTTTTTGTCACTCCGGACAGAATACAGCATGCTTTTTCTCAGCTTATTGATCCTCGAAGCACAGCTTACAACAGCGAAACTGCCCAGCGTTGGCGCGAGAGAATCTACGAATCATACACGAAACTCGATGGGGTCATCGGTCGGTTGCTCGCATCCGGACAGGACACAAACACTATTTTCATTTCCGACCATGGCTTTACTATTGAGCGCGGCGCTTTTTTCACTAACGATTTTCTCAGCTCTTTGGGATTACTGGCTCTAAAGAAGAATCCCGGCTACGGTCTGGCCGGGTCTGCCATCGGGAAGCTCAACATATCGGCGCTCAAGCGCTTGATTCCAAATAAGATCATAAAGAAGACAATAAAGTTTACAAAGGAAGCCATAGACTGGTCCAAGACGAGCGCCTATTCGTCTCCCGTGACGCAACAGGGAATATATGTTAACTTGTCCGGTCGTGAACCGCAGGGTGTTATTGCCTCCGGTGATTATGAGCGGGTGCGTGATGAAATCATTGACGCCCTGCATGCTCTCAAAGACCCTAAGACAGATACGCCCATCGTTCAAGCGCGCCGCCGAGAGGAAATTTTCTCGGGCGCGAGTATTGAATGCATCCCCGATATCATTTTAGACTTCGAGCTTTCCGGTCTGGAAGCCAAGGATTCGGTCCTTGGCGGAGAGGCTGTGCAGTGGTCCGATGGGGGATCCCGGGGCATTCATCATCGTGACGGCGTTTTCATTGCCCACGGACCCGATGTTAGGGCCGGCTCTTTTGACGGCCTGCGGCTTGAAGATATCGCGCCTAACGTTTTAGCTCTGGCCGGGCTTGATGTGCCGCGTGGGCTTGATGGAAAGCTGCGCGACGATATTTTCAAGATCAAAGTCAAAGAAGTCGCGGGTTAAAGGAATAGAAGTGAAAGCCACCGGAAAATTCGTCACTCATGTCCGCTGGGCCTATATCGCCAAGATTCTCGCAGCGAGCCTGGGGGTTCCTCTATATATCATTATAGGTAGGGTTTTGGGCATAGAGGTCTACGGCCTCTTCATGTTAACTATCTCGATACTGGTTTTCGCCCGCATACTCAGTGGTAGCGGTCTCGGTCCCTCAACAGGCAAACATGTATCGAATCTTGAGGGCGAAAATATTGACTTGACCTACGATATAGTCGCGGCGGGCTTTTTGACACAAACTCTGACAGCCGCCTTTTTCGGGCTGATACTCTGGCTCACGGCTGCCCGAATCTCCAGGTTGTTCGGTATCCCCGAGTTGACTCCGGCGCTCAGTATCGGCGCGCTGATTCTGGTTTTTTTCGCGGTCACCGAGTTTTCAAAAGCATGTCTTCAGGGGCTTCAGCGATTCGAGTATCTGGCATTGATCACCGGTACTGAATTTGTCGGAAAACTTATTTTCTCAGCGGGCCTCACTCTCGCCGGTTTTGGTTTGATCGGTGCCCTGGATGGTTTCGCTTTGGCTTTGGGGATCGCCTCTGTGATGGCGCTGTTTCTTTTTCTGCGACTGGGAATGAGGTGGCCGCGCTTGGACGCGCCAAGCTGGCGGTCCTTGATCGGCTATAGCCTGCCCCTGATGTTAACGACAGCTAGTTTTGTTGTTTATACCGAGCTCGACAATATCATGATCGGTTATTTTGTCGGCGCCGGCGCGACCGGTCTCTACGCCGCAGCTATGGTTATCGCGCGATCGGTTCCAATGTTCTCTGTCCCGATCGGCCAAGCGGCTGCTCCAACTATCGTTAAACTGCGTCAAAGCGGGGGGCCGGCGGTAGAGTTTACACACAGGCTGCTTAAGTATATGGTCGCTTGTTTTTTCCCCGTTTCCGTTGGAATATTTGTGTTGGCTCCAAAGATTATGGTCATGGTCTGGGGTCAGGATTTTCTGGCCGGGGCCCCGGTGCTCCGCGTTATGTCGATCTTTGTCCTGTCACTGAGCACTGGTGTCGTTATCGCTCCGATACTCGATTATCTCGGTCAAGCCGGGCTTCGCGCTAAGTGGATGATCGTGTCTGTTACGGTCAACGTTGTCTTGAATTTTATCCTTATCCCGCGATACGGCGGAGTGGGAGCGGCCATGGCCACAGTTCTGACTCACACTCCATATGTTTTCAACAATGTTCATATCCTGGCCCGCACAGTCGGCCTCAAAAGCCGCACCCTCTTCGCCGGCCTGGCAAAGATTTTTCTGGCGAGCGCGGCAGCGGGCGGGGTCGGGGCGCTTATCTTATACTTGTCGGATAGCGTGATCGCGACGTTGATCGCGGGCTTTGCGTCATACCTGCTATTCTTGTTAGTTTTTGGAATATTCTCGCCTGGGGAGATCAGCGAGGTAGCTAGCAGGATGAGGGTTGGAAAGGAAGAGCCCGCTTCAGTAAAATAAGTACAATGTTTGTCGAGGGAAAAGAAGAGGAGATTCTTGACGCCCGCGAAAAGTCAAACCTTAATTGATCGGACAATTTTTTTATCTCTTATTTTTCTGACCATAGGCTTGCCGCTGATCAAAAGCTCAAGGGTGGCCATATTCACCGTTGTCGTCAGTCTGCTCGTTTTGGCCTGGTTGGTTCTGAACCGAAACAAGTCCTTATTACTTGACGGCAAGTTTATGCTGATTCTGGTATTTCTGGCGCTGGCCACTCTCGCGACGGCGTTTTCGATCTCCAGGACGACCAGCGCTTTTGGTGTCTACCATCGGGAAGGGTTATTGACATATCTGGTTCTAGCCCTCACTTATCTGCTTGCAATACAGGTAGAGTGGGACAAGAAGAAGATAAAAGTGATCTTGAGCGTGACTGTCTATGTAGCCGCTTTTATATCGACATTGGCGATATATCGCTATGGTTATCGATTGTTAACTATTGAGCAGATGACGTATCTTGACAGGGCGCGGACTCTAGTTGGCCCCAATGTCCTTTCGTTCTATCTTACGCTCGTTTGGCCGCTAGCTTTGCGGTTGTTTTTATTTGATGACACTAGCCGGAGAGAAAAGATTGTGTTTGGCTTTTCGAGTTTGGTCATATTAGGCGCTAACATCTTGACGTTCACCCGAACCGGCTGGGCTATCAGCGCCATAATCTTCGTCTTGATGGTAGTCATGAGTAACCGGAAAAAACAGATCATGAAAATAGCGGCCATGTTGGCTGTCGTTGTCCTTTTGGCCGGCATATTTACCGGGACGCAGAAGAGTCGTGACATCAATTTCAATGAGCGATTCATGAGCATATTTAAAATAGACGCCCTGGCGCCCCGGACCGTGCTCTGGAAACCGGCGGTCAAGATGATTCGAGACAAACCACTGATGGGTTATGGACCAAAAACTTATCCTCTGGCCCTGAGACAGCAAGATTCAGTGACACTCGCGCAATTTCAGGGAAAGCCAAAAACACCACACAACTACTTGTTGAATATCGCTCTCACTCTTGGCATACCGGCTCTTGTGGTCATGATGTTCATCTTCGTATTGGGGATAGCGCAAGGATTTGCGAGTCGTGACTACTTCAAACAGACCCTGAGTTTATCAATTATCGCGATGTTGCTCAGCGGTCTATTCTTGGAATGGCCTGTGTTCTTGATGTTCCCGCTCTGGCTTTTTCTAGCCATAAACACAGGGAAAAAGTTCCCGATGAGCGCTAATGTCTGGCTAAAAGGAGGGCTGGCCGTGCTGGTACTCGGGTTGATCGCCGTAACCGGCTTACAGTGGACCGCGGAAAACTACTATCAAAAAAGCAGGACAGCAAGCAGGAAAATCGTTCAGACCGACTACTTGAACCGGGCGATTGATCTGAATCCCTACATGTATCTTTACTGGCGCGACTATGTTCAACTCAATGCTGACCGATCTCCGGAAAAACGAATCGAGATAATCAAACAGGCGCAATCATATCATCCCCTTCGCGAAGAACTGGTGATCGCTGAAGCTTTGGTGAGATGGAGGAACCGCAACAACGTTAAACCGGAAGGCGTCCTGGAGCTGGTCGACCAGGCTATAGCCCTGCGGCCGTTTAACGCGAAATCTCATTACGTAAAGGGGAGAATTCTTTTTCGCAAGAAACAATTTCTTGAAGCCGCGGAGGAATTTCGATTAAGCATGCTTGTAGATCCGCGACACGCCGAAGTTTACACCGCTCTTATCTTCAGGGCCAGGGAGGCTAATGAGCGTCGAGAAAGAAATATCTTAGATAAGCAGCTCAAGTGGGTTCGGGACGAGAGCCCGGAATCATAATTTCAGATTCTTATTTCCGTTTACCTTTACAACTTTAACAACCGGAACGCCATTGTATATCATCTGGAATTCCGGTTTGACATTATAGCGCCAAAGCTGATTTTTCACCGGATCGTCTCCTACAATTATCCGGTTATCGCTTTGTTTAAAAATCACCATGTAATCAACAGATTTAGAAAATGGATCTTCTTTCATGCCGAGCGATTGTCCCTTGAAAAAACCTGAAAACCCTGGATAGCTGGCGTAGACAGTCAATTTTTCCGCGTTCGGTAAATTGTTCAAGAACTGGGCGGCCTCATACCCGCCGAGACCCCAGCCGTCAAAAACCAGTTTTCCTTTTGGGAGGAGATGGTTGTTGTAGAAAAGATAATAAGGGGCAAACGGCAAGACCAAAGCAAAACTTACAACCGTGGACAGGGCGACCCCAGACATAAGCAGTCGCTTACGGTCAAGTGCCTCTATCCATGGCATAATTGTCGTCGCAATCAGCAGGGAGACAACCGGAAAGACCGGAATCTGATACCGGGGACTAGTGATATGCCCGGTGGCGGCGCTTCCGGCCAGATAAGACAAGATAAACAGAAGACTAACAACACTTACCGACTGAAACACATCCGCCTTTTTTAACCTGAAGGCGTAAGACACCACGAGAATAGTAGCTAACAGATAGAGGGCCAGCGTGAGTGTGGTCTGAGAATATACATGGTAGTAATAGTTGCTGAACACGAGGTCTATGAAGGGCGCGTCAACATTTGTCCCTTTTGCGACAGACGGAAGGCCCGGGGTTCCGGGAGTCATCCAGAATGTCATAGCAATTATTATCAGTGAAATCGCGGGCACGCCTATCAGAACTGCGCGTTTTATCTGTGAGTTCCACTTAGACAAAAAGTTTCCAATAGCGTCGTTGAAAAGCGCGAAAATAATGAGCGAGAGTAGAATTGGAATAAAAAGCGGTCTTATCACAGGCCTCAAGAGTGTCTGCTTCAGATATTGCTGTGGGGCGAGTAAAAGATATGGCCACAGAACTGTCGAAATGCCCCATGCGAGAATGTACATGCGGGTAATCGCTTTAGCCGTGAACCTAAAATAATCTTGAGGTTTAGTGTCAGCGAAAATAAAGTACAGCACCGCGAAGAGAGGCAAAAAGGGCAGAACAACCAGCGCGTTAAATTTGTTTAGCGCACCCCCCGCGAAAACAAGCGATACCAGGGCCAAATCCCACGGCCGGTGGTCTCTGAGGTAAAGGAAGAACAAGAGCAGTGTCGCCGGTGGAAAAAACCAGCCTATGCTGTCCGGATTAACAATTGTGGCCATTCCCATAATGTTGGGGTTAGTTGCTGTGAGAACCAGAAAGAGCAGGGCGGCCATGTTGCTATTCATTACCCGCTTAACCAGTATGGCCAGCCCGAACAGAAGAGCTATGTTCGCGATGATCAAAGGCAAACGGCCGGCGAGCAGAAGCTCGGGGGTGCTCATGAATTCGTAGGAACCCTCTTTGTTCGTGAAGAGCAACCCGGTTTTGACCAACCAAGCCAGAGTTATTCCGGGCTTGTCGGATATTAAGAGATTTTGCCAGTTAAAGGCGGTAAGTTCGTTAAAAAAGGTCGGGACTCTGTTGACCAGCCATTTCGACTCATCCACAGTCAAGAATTCCGTCACCCGGTAGAGCCGGGCAAAAAAGCTGACTATCAAAATTCCGATGGCTGGGAGATAGAAACTATCCGTCAATCGCGGGAATTTTATCGAGGGTAGAATGCGCCCGTCTGTGCCGAAGAGAAGCTTCTTAAAGAACGCCGGGTAGACAGTGAGCAAGTGAGTCGCGAAGAGAAGAGTAAAAGAAAACCTCAATATAACTTTCGTTGGCGACGGCTGTCCGAAAGTCACCGCCACCGACAAAACAAGACCCACGGCAGCCACCGACAGGAATGCTATTGTGGTAAATTTGCTTGTCCAGATTCCCTTAAGAATGCGCGCGATGATCCCTCGCTAACCTCATACATAGCATTATTACCTAGTAGGAGGCTATCAGGCAAGCCTGTTGCGTCATGTCATTCCTGCACCCGCATACGCGGGTTGTAAGTTCCAGCAAGAATCTTGGAAGTTGTCATATCACAGGTTGGCCAAGATCGGAGAACGTGCCCCAAAGTCCCGGATGCCCCGGGGTCCCCGCAATGCTTGCTTTGTGGGGCGGGAGAGCTGACGAAGTTCGAGGTAAGGGAGCGTATGTCTTATTACGTGACCGAATAGAGGATGAGGAAAACGCAGTGGCCGGGATTTTCGGTCGCGTTTCCAGTTACTTGTAAAAGACATGGTCTTATCTATAATATAGGAAAGACAAACCCACTACATGAGGGGTGCTAAATGGCTGGTTGTACTCTTTGGTTTACAGGTCTCTCCGGCTCGGGAAAGACCACAATCTCAAAGATAGTTGAAGCTGAATTGCGACGCCGGGGCAGCAAAGTAGAATCGCTTGACGGAGATGTGGTTCGTACTAATCTCAGCAAGGGTCTGGGTTTTAGTAAAGAAGATAGAGACACTAATATTAAGCGCATCGCTTTCGTCTGCGACCTATTGTCCAGGAATGATGTAGTCGCTATTGCCGCCGCTATTTCCCCTTATCTGGAAGTAAGGGCCTACGCCAGAGACCTTATCGATAACTTCGTTGAAATATTTGTCGATTGCCCGATTGAAGTGTGTATTGAACGTGATACTAAGGGGCTGTATAAGAAGGCGATTGCCGGAGAGATAGCCAATTTCACCGGGATCTCAGATCCTTACGAAGCGCCGTTGACCCCGGAACTTGTCATAAAGTCCAGCGAAGAGACACCGGAAGTGAGCGCCGGCAAGGTCATCGCCCGTCTAGAAGAGCTGAACCACATAGAGCCAATGGCGCTTGATGATGCATATACAGAGCAAGAAAAAGAAGAACTAGCAAAGCGCCTCACCGATCTCGGTTATATCTAAGTCACTGAGCATGGGAGAAGCAGTGCGGGGCAGCGGGCTCATGCAACCAAGAATCCGCAGGTGGCTCCTGACAGGGCTCTTAGTGCGGCTACTAGTAATGCCGATCACAGCCCACGGTGATCTCCTAGCGGTTTATAATCGCGCCTATTTGGTCCTCGGCGGTCAAACAGTCAATGGGCTCGGCCCTAATATTTTCAACAAAATACACGCGGTTTTCCTGTGGTCGTTCAAGGGCCTGTTGCCTTACTCGACTATGTGGGAAGGCTTTCAAAGCAAAACGGGTATAGATTTTTTCGGTTTTGTTAACCAGACAGCGGTCTTTCGCGAGCTCTTCCTCTTCAAATTGCCTTACCTTATCTTTGAGGTATTGGTTGTTTGGATGCTTCTCAAGCTGACCAATTCGGACCGCTCAGAGCGTGTGATAGCTTTTTGGATGCTCAACCCGGTTGTAATTTTTTCCTCGTATGTCTTTGGCCGTTTTGATATGATCACGGTTTTCTTGCTGCTCCTGTCGCTCTATTTTGTTCGTCAAGAGAAGCCCGGCCTGGCCTTGTTCATGCTCGGGATAGCCGCGCTTTTGCGTGTCTATCCGGTGATTCTGGTCTTACCTTTTGTCTTGATTCTCGATAAGAGCGCTGTCGGTCGGATACGCTTGGGCCTAATAGGCTTGCTCCCCTTCTTAGTGTCGATATTCGTTGGAATGGTCCAAGTGGGAGGGCAACTCGTAAAGGGGTTCGCGGCTATGCCGCATCTTTCTTATCCGCTCAAGATGAAGTTCGCTTTGTCCAGTCAAGACAGCTTATATATCTTTGTTTTTATTTATAGTTTGATCATGATGTACCTCTATGTTAATCCAAAGAAAGGTTTTACCAGCCTGGTTGAATACAGTTTTTATATATTGCTCCTCTTCTTCGCGACCAGTTCTTTTCACCCGCACTATTTAATCTGGCTGGCTCCATTCGTGACTTTTTATTTTGACAGGCCTTTCTTTCTGCCCATTTATGGCGTGCATTTGATCGGGTGGATGATTCTTACTTTTCAATTTGGCAGCGACTTGACGACCCATTTAGTCGCGCCACTGTCGCCGGCTTTCTTTTGGGCGGTTATTTCGCCGAGTCAATGGATCGACCGGTATTATTCGGCCGTTCAAGTGATAGGTATGGGCCGGAGCGTTTTCTCCGCGACTTGTCTGATCATGGCGTATTTAGTCTGGCAACGCGGACTTGGTCGAGGTTCCACGGAGGCGGAGCTCAAAGAGAGCGATAGCGAAATGGTTTATGAAGGCGCTGGTAGCAGCTGATGAAAAGGCGAGTAGTAAAAATATCAATAATCTTAATAGGAATGTTTTTTGTCACACTAATATCCGGTTGCGTTCAGGTTCCCATCACCGGCCAGTGGGATTATGGCGTGCGCCAGGTTCCCCTCTATGGAGACCGGAGGTTCGGGCAAGACTTTTACGTCACTGATCGTAATTTGACCCGAGTCGATATCTTCTTCTACCCATCAAAACTTCTTGAGGGAAAGATGAAAGATCGGGAGCGGCGTGAGGCTATGGGCAATTTAAAAGGCAAGAACATTATTGTTAAGATTTACTCTTTGCCGGATCGTCTCAAGGTGGCGCAGTTCAAATTTCCGTCCAGGGCAGTGCGGGAATCGAAAATGTACGCTTTCGTTTTTGATCCTGTCGCCGACTCAAAGCGTCAGCGGTTCTATTTTGATGTAGAGGCGCCCGGACTGACGGCAGGGCAGGCGGTATCGGTCCGATTGACCGGTATAGACAGGTATAAGGACGGCCAGGCCTATATCAATAATGTAGCCCAGAAGGATGCCGATCTTGGTTTTCAGACATTTATCGATATGACCGCGAGTCAACTTTTTCATTCAATCTTCGCCCGATTGACGACCGACATCAATTTCTTGATCTTCTGGATAGCGCTGGTCTTTTTGGTTTTTGTGGGAGTTGTAAACGCTTGGTGGCAGACTTTGCGAAAAACTTCGTCAGAGGAAATCAACGCATGAATCTTGCCAGTCGCCGGTTTACCGGTAAAATGGGGACAGTCACATCAAAAAAAGGAACACATTTGAAGCTCTCTATTGTCATGCCTGTATTCAACGAAAAGACTACAATTAAGGAGATATTGCGCCAAGTTAGAGCAGTTGATCTTGGAGATATTGATAAAGAGATTATCGTTGTAGACGACTACTCAACCGACGGTACGGTTGACATTTTGAAGCTTGAGGTCGATTCTTCACTAAAGGTTTTTTTGCACAAACAGAATCAAGGCAAGGGAGCGGCTGTTAGAACCGGCATCAGCAAAGCGACAGGTGATCTTATCATTATCCAAGACGCTGATCTGGAGTATGACCCTGAAGATTATGAAAAACTAATCGCGCCGGTTTTAAAGGGCAAGGCTGAAGTTGTTTATGGTTCGAGGTTTACGGGAGAGCGCCGGAATATGATGTTCTGGCATTATTTGGGGAATCGCTTTTTATCGTTGGTCACCAATGTTTTATACAACACAACCATCTCAGATATGGAAACTTGTTATAAACTGTTCACGAAAGAATCGCTTGAAGGCATCAACATCAAGTCAAATAAATTTGATTTTGAACCGGAGATAACCGCGAAGATACTAAGAAAAGGGATAAGGATATATGAAGTGCCCATCTCCTATACAGGCCGTGAGTCTTATGAAGGTAAAAAGATAAGTTGGAAAGACGCGATACCGGCGCTCTGGGCTCTTTTCAAGTACCGATTCGTCAGATAGGAGTCACATGGCAAAATCACTGTTAATGATATTGTTCAGTATCACACTAGCTGTAATCGGGCAGCTTCTCTTAAAGTCCGGAATGAATAGCGTTGGTAAGATTTCCACGGAAGACATCAGAAATCTCGGTGCGACCGTAACAAAAGTAATCACGAACTACCACGTGCTTTTAGGCCTGAGTTTATATGTCATATCCGCCATTGTTTGGCTGGTCATCTTGTCTCGAGTCAACTTGAGCTTTGCTTATCCGCTGGTCGGTTTTAGTTATGTAGTCGTGATGTTCGCGTCCCGTGTTTTCTTTAATGAACCCATCAGCCCCATTCGGTGGGGCGGCGCCGCTCTCATATCTATTGGCGTTGTTTTGATTAGCCGGACATAAATGTCTGATGTATCAATATTAATTCTGAATTATAACGGAGCAAAGTTTATCGGGCCATGTCTTGAGTCTGTGTTCACGCAAGACTATCCGGTATATGAGGTTATCGTTATAGATAATGGGTCAACGGATGATTCAGTCAAACTGGTACGCGAAGGTTTCCCCAAGGCCCGCATAATTGAGACCGGTCAAAATCTTGGTTTTTCGGGCGGGATGAACCTCGGGATTCGAGAAGCGAAGAACGATCTCCTCCTATTGTTAAACACCGATGTCGTGCTGGAAAAAGGTTTCTTGACAAATATGGTCGCGGCCATCACACGCGAACCGGGAATCGGGTCGGTTTCTTCAAAAGTTTACAAGCTGGCCGAGAAAGAAAAGAAAATATTTGACACGACCGGTCACGTCATTTTTACGAACCGTCTCTTTACCGACCGGGGGGACGGCGAGTTGGACACTGGTCAGTATGATGAGGTCGAGGAGATATTCGGCACGTGTGCCGGGACCGGTCTGTACAAGCGGGAGATGCTCGACGATCTCGCGATCAATGGCGAATATTTCGATGAGTCATTCTTTATGTTTCTGGAAGATACCGATCTTAGTTGGCGAGCGCAACTTAGGGGCTGGAAGTGTCTATATACACCACATGCTATTGCCTGGCATCATCGCGGCGGTTCGGCTGTCCGCAAAAGCAAGCTTGTTGAACTTAATAATTACAAAAACCGTTATATGATGATTCTTAAGAACGATTCGATTTTTAGCTTAATAAAAAACATACCTCATTTTATTGTTACCGATACGTTTAAGAGCCTGGCGTTGCTGGTACGCTGCCCTCCGGCGCTTCTGGGTTGGTGGGATGTTTGGCGCAATCTACCCTCCCTGATCAGAAAAAGACGTATAATTCAGAAGAGTCGCAAGGTGTCTCAAAAAGAGATAGAGCGATGGATGGTGCCGTTTGGCTATCGGAACTGGATCGCTCGTCATCTAAAGGGTTTAAATGGCTAGCTGCGAAGTAGCAATTGCTATCATCAACTATAATACACGGACTTGGCTGGCTTCGTGCCTGGATTCAATCCTCAATGCCCCGCCGCTGGCGGCTTATGAGATTTTCCTGGTCGACAATGCTTCGACTGACGGGAGCGTGGATTTTGTTAAGGAAAATTATCCGTCTGTTCATGTTATTGACAATGCCGGAAATCTAGGTTATTCGGCCGCGGCCAATCAGGCAATCAGGACAAGTGAGGCTAAATATGTTCTAGTCCTCAATACCGATACAGAACTTGATCCCGAAGTCATCGATATACTGGTGGAATTCGGGGACGCCCACGAAGATATGGGCGTGGCCGGTCCAAAGCTGCTGAACGCAGACGGAACCATTCAAATATCCGGCCGTCAATTCCCATCTTTTATTGACGCTACCGCGCACGCGTTTCTGGGTATAATCTGGCCCGCAAATCCGTTTTCCGTCCGTTACAAAATGCTTGATTGGGACCGTCAATCGCAGCGCCCGGTGGATTGGGTGTCCGGCGCGGCTATGTTTCTGAGAAAAGACGCAGCCCAGAAAGTAGGTTTTTTTGACGAGAGGTTCTTTATGTATGTAGAGGACATGGATATCTGCTATCGAATGTGGCAAGAGGGGTTTAAAGTCTATTTTTGTCCCGATGCCGTGGTCACGCATCATCTGGCTAAGAGCAGCGTTCAATCGAGCGCGCGGATGATTATCGAGTTTCAAAGGAGTCTCTACCGTTTTTTCAGCAAGACCAATAGACATACCTGGAAGAGGCTGCTTAATCCATTTGTCGCGATCGGTCTGGTTCTTAGGGCCGGGGCCTTGATAGCGCTTGATACGATTTTGGTCTTTCTTGAGAAGCGAAAAAACTCAAAGCTGGAAAAGTAGATAATAAAACGGAAAAGACTTTCAAGCAATATTTTAAGGGGAAGTGAAAATTGTGAAAGGTGTAATATTAGTTGGTGGGTTAGGTAAGAGGCTTCGTCCTTTGACCTGCAGCTTACCCAAGCCCATGCTGCCTCTAGTTAATAGGCCGTTTATTGAACATGTTTTGGCTCACCTGAAGCGCCATGGTATTGATGACGTGATCTTAAGCGCGGGTTATCTGTCCGACACTTTTATTCAGCCCCTCAAGGATATTGACAACCTCGGTTTGAAAATGGAGTTGGTCGTCGAGAAGGAGCCGTTGGGGACATGTGGCGCTGTTAAAAACGTCGCCGACCGCCTGACGGAAACTTTCATGGTTTTCAACGGCGATATCTTAACCGACATTAACTTGACGCACGTTTTGGAGTATCACCGACAGAAGAAGTCTCTGGCGACAATCGCGCTGACGGCGGTTGATGATCCGACCAGCTATGGTCTGGTTCCGATGAAGCACGATGGCGCAGTGGAAAGTTTTGTCGAGAAACCAAACTGGGACGATGTCACCACTGATCTTATTAACGCCGGTACTTATGTTTTGGAGCCCGAGGCGCTGGAGATGGCGCCCGCGGGCGAGAACTATTCTTTCGAGCGTGGGTTGTTCCCGTTGCTTTTAGAGAAACACTTGCCGATTTACGGTTTTCCGTCAAGCTGCTATTGGTTGGACATCGGCAGCCCTGTAAAATTTCTCCGGGCCCACCATGACCTTCTGGACGGAAAAATTCCTTTTGACTTCAAGGGCCGCGAGATCAAACCGCGTGTCTGGGTGGGCCCCGACTGCTCAATCGATCCGTTAGCGACCATTTATGGTCCGGTAGTCATGGGCAGGAATTGTGTAGTAGAAGCGCACGCCGTGGTCGTCGGGCCAACTTCGCTTGGCGATAGCTGCGTCATTTCGGCGGGAGCCCGGGTTGAAAGATCTGTTTTGCTAAATGATTGTCTGCTGGCGAGCAGCGCTGTCGTCAAGAACTCAATTCTGGCTCGCAGTATCAAGATCGGGCGCAAAGTTCACATAGACGACGTTTCTGTTTTGGGTGATAATCTTTCAGTCGGTGAAGAAAATCGGCTGAAACACGGAATTAAGATTTGGCCTGATACGGAGATAGCGCCCAACTCGATCCAGTTCTAAACTAAAGGGAGTAAATGACAAAAGTCCCCATCAATTTGGATGACATCGCATCGATTCGCGCCATTGATCAAGCGGATATGCTGGGAGAAATCGCAGGATTCGCCGGTCAGTGCGGAAGGGCCGTGGAAATAGGTCGCGACGCTTTGTTGGCGATTGACGCTTCAAGGATTGCCAATGTTGTGGTTCTTGGGATGGGTGGTTCGGGCATCAGCGGCGATGTTTGCCGTGTTCTGTTTGAAGATGTTTTAAAGATACCGTTGACCGTCAATCGCCATTATCGTCTACCTGCGTATGTCGGCCCGACCACTCTTGTAATAGCGGTTAGTTACTCGGGCAATACTGAAGAGACTCTTTCCGGGTTTAGAGAGGCCCTGGACGTAGGAGCGCAAGTGGTTGTCATATCGGCCGGCGGCAAGATCAGTAAAATCGCTTCGGATAGCGGTTTGACGCTGATTACTATCCCGTCCGGCTTGCAACCTCGCGCGGCCTTAGGGTATCTGGGTTTACCTCTGGCCGTTCTTCTGGAGCGGCTGGAATTGGTCGGCAGCCTGGAGAATGACTTTACTGAAACCATTGAAATAATTAGAGAACAGTCAAGCAAACTGGGCGTTGAAGTCCCCGAAAGCGTGAATCTCGCGAAGAAGCTGGCCAGACGCATGCTCGGCAGAATGCCTGTAATATATGGCTCAGAGGGACCATCGGGTTTGGCCGCCTTTCGTTTGAAGTGTCAAATAAACGAAAATAGTAAAACTCCTTCGTATTGGAATCTCTTGCCCGAATTGGACCACAATGAGCTGGCCGGGTGGCAGATGCTCAAAGAGATCAGTGACCAATTTTACCTGGTTTTTCTGAGGGACGCCGATGAGCACCCGCAGATAAAAAAACGAGTTAAGGTAACACAGGATCTAATAACTGACCAACTCAGCGGTTTTGACGAGGTTTGGTCGGCCGGCAAATCGAAATTGGCGCGCCTTTTCTCGCTGATCCACTTGGGAGATTTCGCCAGCGCGTATCTGGCTTTACTCAACAATGTCGATCCCACCCCGGTTGAGCGTATAGAACTTTTGAAAATGAGACTTTAAGAAGGAAGGGCGTCAACTGCTGGAAAACTTGCACGAAGCCACAGAATACATAGCAAAAAACCTTGCGCGCAAAGCGGACATCGGCCTGATTCTTGGTTCCGGACTCGGTCAGGCGGCGTCGGAATTGGGACCTGATAAAGAGCTGGCCTTTGAGGACATACCGTTTTTTCCGGTCGCCGGCGTCAGCGGGCACGAGGGCAGACTGCTCCTGTGTTCCTTGGGTGATAAGACAGTCCTAGTTTTGCAAGGCCGGTTCCATTATTATGAGGGCTACACCATGCGGGGGGTCACGTTCCCAATCCGAATATTGGATCGCCTGGGTGTCAAGAAACTGATCCTGACGAACGCAGCCGGCGGGCTGAATCGTAAGTTTAAACGGGGCGATTTCATGCTGGTCCAGGATCACATAAACTTGATGGGCAGTAATCCATTGATCGGGGCAGCCGAGCCAGAAACCGGCTCCCGCTTTGTTGATCTAAAGGACGCTTATGATAAGGATTTCCTTGATATCGCCAAGAAGGCAGCAGATAAAATGTCACTGCCGGTGCGTACCGGGGTCTTGGCAGCGGTTTCAGGTCCAAGTTACGAGACCAGGGCTGAAGCCCGGTTGCTGTTAAAGGCGGGCGCGGACGCGGTGACAATGTCAACTGTGCCTGAAACGATAGTCGCGCGCCAACAAGGTATGAAGGTTCTCGCAATATCGAGTATCACCAATAGTCTTTGGGATGAGCGAAGCACCAGTCACGCCAATGTCGTAGAAGAGGGAAAAGGCTCCTCTGTGTTTTTAGCAAGGTGGCTTCGGGAAGTAATCGGACAGATATAGGTAGGACGGAAAAGGAGTTTTAATGGAGTTTGATATTAAAGATCAAGGATTAGCGGCTGAGGGAAAGCTTAGAATTGAGTGGGCAGAACGTCATATGCCTGTCCTGAGGACTATCCGTGAGCGTTTTGAGAAAGAAAAACCACTGGCCGGCATGACCATAGGCGCCTGCCTGCATGTGACAACCGAGACTGCTAACCTTATGAGGACATTGAAGGCCGGTGGCGCTAACGCCGCGCTGTGTGCCTCAAATCCGCTGAGCACACAAGATGACGTGGCCGCCTCTTTGGTAAAAGACTACGACATCCCGGTTTTTGCCATAAACGGGGAGGACAGCAAGACGTACTACCGGCACATCAATCAGCTTCTAGACATGAATCCGCACATCACCATGGATGACGGCGCCGATCTAATTTCGACGCTTCACGGCGACCGCAAAGACCAAGTGTCCGGCATAATAGGCGGGACGGAAGAAACGACGACTGGCGTGATTCGTCTCAAAAGCATGGCGAACCAGGGAGTGCTTCTCTTTCCTGTCATCGCCGTCAATGACGCATGCACAAAGCATTTTTTTGATAATCGTTACGGTACGGGGCAAAGCACGATCGACGGTATCTTAAGGGCCACAAACGTCTTGTTGGCCGGTAAGGTTTTTGTCGTTGCCGGCTATGGGTGGTGCGGTCGGGGCATAGCCATGCGGGCAAAAGGTTTGGGCGCCAACGTAGTTGTCACTGAAGTAGATCCGCTGAAAGCTCTAGAGGCAGTCATGGACGGGTTTAGAGTCATTCCTGGCGTTGAAGCAGCAAAGATAGCCGATGTTGTAGTCACAGTCACTGGAGACATCCATGTCCTGGACGGTCCACATTTTGAAGTCATGAAGGACGGGGCTATCATCTGCAATTCCGGCCACTTTAATGTTGAGATAAATATTGACGCCTTGAAAGATCAAGCGACGAGCGTCCACAGGGTCAAAGAATTTGTTGAAGAGTTTGTTATGGCCGACGGGCGCAAACTCTTTCTCCTGGCCGAAGGACGTTTGGTGAATCTAAGCGCCGCTGAAGGACATCCGGCAGCAGTTATGGATATGAGCTTTGCAAACCAAGCGCTCGCGGCCGAACATATGAAAAATGAAGGCAAGAATCTTGCCAAGGATGTTATCGGTGTTCCCGATGCAATAGACGCCGATATCGCGCGGATGAAACTGGCCTCTATGGGAATCAAGATAGACAAGCTGACCGCTGAGCAAGAAAAGTATCTGGCCAGCTGGGAAATGGGCACATAAGTCTTCGGGAAACTAGTTTCTTGGCAAAGCCATGCCTGAGCTTCCAGAAGTAGAGACGATCAGGAGAGATCTCGATAGCCTAATTGTCGGTCGAAAAATTATTGATACAGAGATTATATTGCCGAAGATTCTTCGAGGCGGTGCTCCGTCGCGTTTCAATACGCGGCTCAAGGGGCGCCGCTTCACTGGTGTCGGCCGGAGAGCGAAGATATTAATTCTTTCTCTTGATTCGGGTGAGTGTCTTTTGGTTCACTTCAAGATGAGCGGACGTCTGGTTTATGTGCCGGGGCAAACTCTGCGAGAGCGGCACACTCACTTAAAATTTATCCTTGATAACAATCATGAGCTGCGTTTTATTGACACCCGGCAATTCGGTTATGTGAAATTGGTCGAGGGCGGGGGACTGGATGATGTTCCTGAGATTAGAACTCTTGGGCCGGAGCCGCTTGAGTCATCTTTCCTGGAGTCTGACTTTATCAAGCAAGTCGAAGACCGTATAAAAAGTCGACGCTCATTGAAGGGCTTGCTAATCGACCAGAAATTCATCGCCGGGATAGGAAATATCTATGCCGATGAAATTCTTCATTCGGCTCGAATTCATCCCGAACGCCTTCTTTCCTCCCTTACGCCCGCAGAACTGACAGGGCTTTATGTCGCTATCAGGTCCGTGCTTAATCAAGCCATAAAAATGCGCGGAACCACCTTTGATCGTTATGTCGACGCGAAAGGCCGGCCGGGAAAGTATTTTGAGGAGCTTCAGGTCTATGGCCGGGCCGACAAAGACTG